>Ga0190271_10000043_pt1 | contig 74400 bp, 64 predicted proteins | sample Popmic356T_FD_133747 | JGI IMG/M metagenome (GOLD analysis project Ga0190271, IMG submission 133747) | Populus adjacent soil microbial communities from riparian zone of Weber River, Utah, USA - 356 T | ecosystem: Environmental > Terrestrial > Soil > Riparian zone | place: USA: Utah | collected...
AGAAAATTAAAGATTTAAAAGCCTTGGTTCAAGGTGTAAACGAAAACTTGATTATTGAAGTAGATGGTGGTGTGGGTTTACAAAATATTGCTATGTTAGCATCAGCAGGTGCCAATGCTTTTGTAGCCGGAAATGCAATTTTTGCAACGGATAATCCGACTGAAACGATTGCCAAAATGAAAAGCTTGACAACGAATGCTGTAAGCATTTAAGTTTTTAACCATAGATAAAAAAGGATAGACACAGATTGGAATGTTTTCAGGATTCTACCGTTACTTACCTTTTTGAGAAATAAAGACATCCGTGTTTATCTGTATGCATCTGTGGCTACTTTAACCAAATCTCTACGCGTAAAATGCTCAAATTTAGGCTCATCCTGCTTCTTTTAATTGTCGGTTGCAGTTTTGCTGTAGCGCAGCCTTTAGTTAGGGTTTCGGGGATAATTTATAGTGATGAAAAGTTGCCATTATCTCAGGTTACTGTTATTGTCCTCGGACAAGCGCAATCAACTGTTACAGACGAATTTGGTGTTTATACCATTTATTCAAAATCGAAAACATTTAGCATTAAATATTCGCTTTTGGGTTATCAACCCCAAACCATAAAGTTTAATGAGCGCTCTGGGGCAAGGATTATCAAACAAGTAAACTTAATCGCTAATATTAATGAATTAGAGCAGGTTAACATCACCAATAAACAGAATCAGCTAAGTAACACCACTACCATTAACATTGCGGATGTTTCATCAATGCCATTGGTTTCAGGTAATTTCGAAAGCATGCTCAAAACACTGCCTGGTGTATCTACAAATAACGAATTAAGTGCACAATATAGCGTTAGGGGAGGTAACTTTGATGAAAATCTCATTTATATCAACGATGTAGAGATTAACCGTCCAGTGCTGATCCGCAACGGACAACAAGAGGGGCTGAGTTTTATCAATTCAGACCTGGTCAGTAAAGCAAAGTTCTCTGCCGGTGGTTTTGAAGCGAAATATGGCGATAAACTTTCTTCTATTTTAGATATCAGATATGATAAACCAGATAGCAATCAAACTACTTTTAGCACCAGTCTTTTAAATACCTCTTTAACTACAAAAAGGATATTTAAAAACAGCTTTTTATTGGCTGGGTTACGTTATAAAAATAATTCGAGTGTGCTGATTAAACAAGATGAGCAAGGTAGTTATAGTCCTAATTTTGCCGATGCCCAGTTACTTTATCAATACGATTTTTCGCCGAAATTCAATATCAGTTATTTAGGAAGTTTTAACCTTGGGCAGTTTAAACTGGTACCTACAAACAGAGAAACACAGTTTGGAACTTTAAGCACTACATTAAGGTTAAATGTAGATTACACCGGACAGGAGATTGACGATTACCAAACCTTAGGTAGCGCTGTTACCGCAACATACTCGCCAGAACCAAATTTGGTCATAAAGTTTATCAATAGCTATTTTAACACCATTGAAAGGGAACGTTTTGATATCAACGGCCGCTATATTTTTGACGAAGTGGATAATAACTTTCCTGGAGAGAATTTTGGACCGATAAGTAAAAACAAGGGAATTGGCAGCTATTATAATTATGGAAGAAATAGTTTAAATACCCAAATTTTTGCTTCTGAAATTAAGGTCGATCAGAATTTTGATAACCATGTTTTTTCCTGGGGCTTAAAATTCGATAAATCCTTATATAAGGATCAGTTAAACGAATATAATTATACCGATTCTGCTGGGTTTATCTTACCCAATAACTCCAAAAACATTGTTTTGCAAAACGTAATCAATGTTAAAAACAATCTGGATATCAGCAATTATAGCGCTTATATCCAGGATAGTTATTCGCTTTCCGGTTCTGCAGAATTACAGCTGGGAGCAAGGTCGACTTATAGCTCTTTAAGTAAACAATTACTGATCAGCCCGAGGATATTGATCGCCTATAGGCCAAATTCGAACAATAAGATTCTGAGGTTTTCTGCAGGCGTATACAAACAACCACCATCATACCGTACCATACGCGATTTTTCCGGGCAATTAAATATCAACCAAAAAGCGCAAAGTTCTTATAATACTTCGCTGGGTTACGAATATGCCTTTGATGCTTTAGGCACAAGGTTAAAGTTTACTTCAGAAGCTTACTTTAAATATTCAGACCGCTTAATCCCCTATAAAATTGATAATCTGAGAATTAAATACCTGGCGAACGAAGTGTCGCGTGGCTACGCTTATGGTGCTGATTTCAGCATTGGTGGCGAATTTGTAAAGGACCTGGTTTCCTATTTCAGGATGTCGGTAATGCATGCCAATGAAGATATTATTGATGATAGTTATGTTCAAAATGGAACGACAATTTATCCGGGCTACTTAAAACGACCAACAGATCAACGCCTGAATTTTTCCATATTTTTTCAGGACAGGCTTTTGAATAGCCCAACATATAAGGTTCACCTTAATGCACTCTATGGTTCACGTTTGCCAATTGGTCCATCGCAAACTCCAAGATATTTAGATAAATTTTACATTCCATCTTACAAGCGGGTTGATATAGGATTTTCAAAAGATTTTTTAGATGATGCAGCTATACATAAACCAAAATTTCTGGATAGAAATTTTAATGCTGTAATTCTGTTTTTTGAGGTTTTTAATATGCTCAATCTCAATAATACCGTTTCTTATCTCTGGCTAAAAGATGTAGATAATGTACAATATGCCATACCAAATTATTTAACCGGCCGGCAATTTAATTTAAAGTTAATTGTGAAGTTGAAAAACTAAGTTTAGTCCTAAAAGGCTTTTTAATTCTTCCTGTCAACTTAATTGCAAATCGTTAATTGAGAATTGCTAACTGATCCGGGAGAATCATCAAATTTTGGAAACCCCGCGCGATAATTAGGGTAATTTTCAGATCGTATTATCTTACAGAACTTGTATTGGGAGCTGATTTGCTACATTTAAACCTAACAGGTTTACGAATATAACTGGTTCGTTTCGTCTCATTTCAATAAAACGATTTAATTACAAAAACTGCAATAAATCAATCAATTTCATGTTTTTTTTTAACAAAATTTAATTTTTTAGGTGACGATTTTATGGGCATAACTGCTTTAAAAATTTTACATTTACTGCCATAAAACATTATATAATAAGATGAAGCATAATTTTGGCGCAGGCCCTTGTATTTTACCTCAAGAAGTGTTTAAACAAGCAGCTCAGGCTGTTTTAGATTTTAACGATGGATTATCAATTTTAGAAATTTCGCACAGAACAACCGAATTTGAGGCAGTTGTTGCTGAAGCTGATAAGTTGGTAAAAGAATTATTAAATGTGCCGTCGGGTTATTCCGTTTTATTTTTACAAGGTGGTGCAAGTTTACAGTTTGCGATGGTTCCGATGAACTTATTGGGCGATGGACAAACAGCAAGTTATTTAGATACTGGTGTTTGGGCAACCAAAGCATTAAAAGAGGCTAAATTTATCGGCAATGTGAATGTAGTTGCATCGTCTAAAGATGCGAATTATACGTTCATCCCGAAAGATTTTGAAATTCCTGCTGATAGTGCGTATTTCCACTATACTTCAAACAATACTATTTATGGAACAGAGCTTTTCGAAGTGCCTAAAACCGATGTTCCTGTAGTTTGCGATATGTCGTCAGATATTATGAGCCGTGTAATCGATGTTTCTCAGTTCGATTTAATTTATGCCGGTGCGCAAAAAAATGTTGGTCCAGCCGGTTTAACTATTGCGATTGTTAAAGATGAAATTTTAGGTAAAATTGACCGTAAAATTCCATCGATGCTAAACTATCAATCGCATATCGATAACGGTTCAATGTATAATACACCTCCGGTTTTCTCTATTTATGTTGCATTATTAAACCTTCGCTGGTTGAAATCTAAAGGTGGAGTAGCTGAAATTGAAAAAGAAAACAAACAAAAAGCTGAAGCACTCTATAGAGAAATCGACCGTAATCCTTTATTTAAAGGAACTTGCGCTGTTGAAGACCGTTCTAAAATGAATATTTGTTTCGTAATGGAAAATTCAGAATTAGAAAAACCATTTTTGAAATATGCAGAAGAACAAGGTATTGTGGGTATTAAAGGGCACAGAAGTGTAGGTGGTTTCCGCGCTTCGATGTACAATGCCTTGCCAATTACAAGTGTTCATGCTTTGGTCGAGGCCATGCAGATATTTGAGGAACAACAAGTAAAAGCAAATTAATTTAAATTTTAACCACAGATGATTAATGCGATTATTTAATCGGTGTAATCAATCAAATCTGTGCAATCATATATACAATGATTAAAATATTAGCAAACGATGGGATTGATCCCATCGGAAAAGAATTATTAGAAAAAGCAGGTTTCCAGGTTGATACAGAAACCATTCCTCAGGATAAATTAGCCGAGGCTTTGAAAAACTACGATGCCATTACTGTTCGTAGCGCAACAAAAATTAGAAAAGAATTAATTGATGCTGTTCCGAATATCAAATTAATTGGTAGGGGTGGAGTTGGTATGGATAATATAGATGTAGAATATGCACGCAGTCAGGGTGTTGCGGTGGTAAATACACCAGCTGCATCTTCTTTATCTGTTGCCGAATTGGTTTTTTCACATTTATTTACCGGTATCAGGTTTTTACAGGATGCAAACCGTAAAATGCCTGTTGAAGGTGCTACGCAATTCAATAACCTTAAAAAAGCTTACGCTAAAGGAACTGAATTAAGTGGCAAAACTATCGGCATTATCGGTTTTGGTCGTATTGGTCGTGCAACTGCAAAAGTGGCTTTAGGTTTAGGTATGAATGTATTGGCTTACGATTTATATCCTTCAGAATCTGAAATTACTTTGGAATTCCAGGGTGGTAAATCGGTAAGTATTCCAATTAAAACAGTTTCATTAGATGAGGTAATTACAGGAAGTGATTTCTTTAGCTTACACACTCCATTTGCTGAAAAACCGATTTTAGGTGCAGCAGAATTCGCTAAAATGAAAAATGGGGTAGGTATTGTAAACTGCTCACGCGGTGGAACAATTGATGAGCCAGCTTTAGTTGAAGCCTTAAATTCAGGCAAAGTTTCTTTCGCGGGTTTAGATGTTTTCGATAATGAACCAACTCCATTGGCAGAAATTTTAACACACCCTAAAATCTCATTGACACCACATATTGGTGCATCAACCAACGAAGCACAAGAACGTATTGGTACGGAATTGGCTACATTGATTATTGAGCATTTTAAGAAATAATAATATTTTAAACCTCGCAGGTTTTTAAAATCTGTGAGGTTTTTCTAAACTAGTCCAACGCATTCGTTGTAACCCAATACCGATAGCCCAATATCGCTTTCTGAAAAGTATTAAGCTTATTCGGATCTTTTTTATACAAGCTTGGCAGAACAGCCTTGTTTATCTTCGCCAGGATTTTAAACAGTCCTTTTTTCATACCTTTGTAGTTTTCTATTGAAGAAGTAAAATCCACCTGCCATTATTAAAATCAAAAAGACAATGATATAGGTTGATAAACCTCCTTTATTTTTTTTCTCTAAACCTTCTTTAAGCTGTGCATTCTGATCCTGTAATTTTTTAATGGTTTGCATATAACGCTCTATTCGCTCCTGTGAATTATCTGCCACAGCTACTTTCTGTTGGTTCTGCAAATCTTTATAATCCATTAAGACTTTCAGTTCTTTGAAAATATTGTTGTCGGTTAAAACCACCTGACGGAGAATTTCATTTGAATTTTTGATGTCTTTCTTCGTTTGCCACCCAAAAATGCCTGAACGCTGTGCTAAACTTTCATCATACTGGCCAAATTTTGCACTTCGTTCTTGAAGCAGTGAATTTACTTTAATGCGTTGTGCTGCATAAGCGGCAGTATCCTGTTGCGCAAAAGCCTGGACGCTAAATAAGATAAGCGAGAGCAGATAAAAATATTTCTTCATGTGGATATAAACGTGAAAAGGGTAGAAGTTGTTTTATTGGTTCATTGGTTCGGTTGTCATTAGTTCATTTGTAATGCAAAGTTCCCAAAATAATCGTCATCTCAACTGAAGTACAAGGGAACGGAGAGATCTATCTGGAAATAAGTTCGGCAATAGATTTCTCCATTTCAGTCGAAAGGACGATAATTTCTATATGGATTTTTCCGCTTTAGTCTTTTATCTTTGGTCTTTTCGCTTTTAAGAATGAAATTCAACCCGTACAATATCACCAAGATGTAAGCCTAATAATCCACTTGCCTTTCCTTTGTTAATGGCAATTTCCAAATGATTACTAATGCCGAACAGACAAAGTTTTTCGCCTTCCGGCACTTCATTATAGTGCCAGCTTAATTGTGTAATGGTTTCACTTTTTCTAAAATAAAGCGTAAAATCTCTGTTCTTCTGTATTTTGGTAAAAAGATCTTTGGTGATATTGGTAATCACATTGCAAAAAGTATCAATGTACACTACACTTCCGCGGATCACATCCCGCTCAATTACAGGGTGTAAAAGCATCTTCTGTTCAATCTCTGCTACAGGTAAACCGATGTCTTTCAGTTTGCCACCTTTGGCCAGATGTGTTGCTGCTTTAACAAAAATATCAACCAAGGGGAAGTGGAGATACTTAAGATCCTGCATAATGTTCAGCTCTACCACATCTTCAGGAACATCATCAAAAAGAAGAGAGAAAATGCCATTGTCAGCCCCTACAAAAAAGTGATCACGGTGCTTAACAGCAATGTATTTGGTGTTTTCGCTGTACACAGAATCGATGCCGATTAGGTGTACGGTATTCTTCGGAAAGTAAGGATAAGCATTTTTTAAAACGAAGGCAGCGTACGAAATATTGAATGATGGAACCTCGTGGGTAATATCAACTAAATTAACATTTGGCATAAGACTCAACAAACTACCTTTAAGGGCACTCTGGTAAAAATCTTTTGAACCTAAATCTGTTGTTAAAGTAATTATCCCCATTAAAAATTCATTATTATTGCTTATTCTTGTGTACAGGCCTAAGCGTCTGCAAATATTCAAATTTTAATTAATATACCCCGATAACTTTTTAAAATACTACAGTTTGAACGAATTAAAATTAACCCTGGATACCGTAAATCCTGCTCACTTTTGGGGGCCGAACAATGAGAATTACGAAATGATTAAAGGCGCTTTCGCAAAGTTAAAACTGGTGGCGAGAGGTAGTGATGTTAAGGTTCTCGGTGATGAACAGGAACTTAAGGCTTTCGAAGAAAAGTTTAATCAACTAATTGCGCACCTTGAAAAATATAGCTCGCTAAGCAATAATGATGTAGAAACAATATTAGGTGCAAAGGCAGCGGGCGTTACAAAAAAAGATGTAGAACAACCAACAGGTGGCGGAGGAGAAGTGATTGTTTTTGGTACAAACGGTCTGTTGGTAAAAGCAAGAACTGCAAATCAGCGTAAAATGGTAAGCAGTATTGCTAAAAACGATATTCTGTTTGCCATTGGCCCTGCAGGGACCGGAAAAACATATACTGCAGTAGCACTAGCAGTTAGGGCTTTAAAAAACAAAGAGATTAAACGCATCATTTTAACCAGGCCGGCGGTTGAGGCAGGAGAGAACCTGGGGTTTTTACCAGGCGATTTAAAGGAAAAAATCGATCCGTATTTACGCCCGCTATACGATGCATTAGATGATATGATCCCTGCTGAGAAATTGAAATTCTACATCGAAAACCGTACAATAGAAATTGCACCCCTGGCATTTATGCGTGGCCGTACCTTAGATAATTGTTTTGTGATTTTAGATGAGGCTCAAAATGCTACCGATATGCAGTTAAAGATGTTTTTAACCCGTATGGGACCAACAGCTAAATTTATTGTTACCGGTGATGTTACACAGATCGATTTACCTAAAAAACAAATGTCGGGCTTATTCAACGGCTTAAGAATTTTAGAAGATATTAAAGGTATCGATATTATTTATTTAAGTGGAGAGGATGTGGTGAGGCATAAATTGGTGAAAGATATCCTGAAAGCTTACGGTGATATTCAATAAATGGGAGATGTAAGATGGATAATGTAAAATGGGAAAGATTTAATTCTTTCAAAAACATCATCCATCTCACATCATAAATTATGGAAATTATTAATTTAGAAAATGATTTGAAGCTTTCTTTTGAAAAATTGCCTCATACCATTAGATTAATCGTTTCAAAGGATAACGAAGAATTGGTTTGTCGAAAAGAAAAGCTGAGAAATCTGTTTGCTTTTACCAAACTAATTAAAGCGCACTTTTTAAAGGACGACTTCAGTTATGTAAATCTGATGATAACATTGCTATTCTGTTCAAAAATGAAAATATCGGTGCCATTTCAGCAGAAAGCTTTAAACAAGTATTAAATAATTTGAAATAAAAAAACTCGCAATTTATCAACTGCGAGTTTTTTTATAATATTTTATCATCGGACCTCCGACTACGGTCTTCGGACTTTTTATTTAATATTAACCAGAGACTACATTCTATGGACTTTCACACTTTTTTCCTATTTTTATCCCCTCATGAAAGCACTTAAAGAAACTCATTTCAATTTTCCAAATCAAAGTAATTTTTACAAGGGTAAAGTCCGCGATGTATACACTATAGCCGACCAGTTTATGGTAATGGTAGTATCTGACCGCATTTCTGCTTTTGATGTTGTATTGCCAGAAGCCATTCCATTTAAAGGACAGGTGCTGAACCAAATTGCAGCTAAATTTTTAGCAGCTACTCAGGACATCGTTCCCAACTGGGTTTTAGACGTACCAGATCCGATGGTTACCATTGGCCGTATCTGTGAACCATTTAAGGTTGAAATGGTAATCAGAGGTTACTTAGCAGGTCATGCATGGCGTGAATATAGCGCAGGAAAACGGTCGGTGTGTGGCGTTTCTTTGCCTGATGGATTAAAAGAAAATGATAAACTGCCTCAACCAATCATTACACCAACAACCAAAGCTTCAGTTGGGCATGATGAGGATATCTCAAAAGAAGATATTTTAGCAAAAGGTATTGTTTCCATAATAGATTACGAAAAGTTAGAAGAATATACGCATGCCTTATACCAAAGGGGAACTGAGATTGCTGCAAAAAGCGGATTGATTTTAGTTGATACGAAATACGAGTTTGGTATGGCTGATGGTGTAATTTACCTGATCGACGAAATTCATACACCAGATTCTTCCCGTTATTTTTATGCCGATGGCTATCAGGATCGCCAGGATAACAATGAACCACAGAAACAACTTTCAAAAGAGTTTGTAAGAAAATGGTTAATTGAAAATGGTTTTCAGGGAAAAGATGGACAGGTTATTCCAGAAATGACACCGGAAATTGTAAATTCAATTTCAGAACGTTACATTGAACTTTATGAAAAAATTGTAGGGGAGACCTTTATAAAAGCTGATGCTGATGCAATTTCAAGCCGCATTGAAACTAATGTTTTAAAGGCTTTAGAAACACTTTAAATTCGAAAGAAATTTATACATTAGTACCATAAAGATTAGAGAGATGAAATTTTCAGTAGATAAACACGATAAATATGTAACCTTAAAGTTAGAAGAACATAAGTTTACAAATGACAACGCCCCAGGTTTAAAATCAGAGTTCTATTTGCTTAATGCAGGGGGATTTAAGAACATCATTGTTGATTTAAGTTATGTTACAGAGTGTAATGATGCACAGGATTTAAGCTGCTTATTGGTTGGCGACAGACTTTGCAAATCGGCAGGCGGATTATTTATTGTAATCGGAATTAATGATGAGCTGGCATCAATTATCGAATTATCAAACATATTTCAATCTGTAACGTTTGTTAATACAATAGATGAAGCTACTGATTTTATCTTTATGGATGAGTTAGAGAAAGAGTTTAGAGGCGCTAAATAACAAAATATTTAAATAACATTCCGGCCTCGTAGTTTCTAAAGATCTACGAGGCTTTTTATATCTGATCATGATGAAATTTGAAGTTACAATTTTAGGAAGCAGTTCTGCAACTCCTGTATTTAACAGGAATCCTTCTGCCCAACTGTTAAATTGTAATGAAAAATATTACCTGATTGATTGTGGTGAAGGTACACAACAACAATTGGCTAAATACAATCTTAAAGCAGCCCGTATAGATTATATTTTTATCAGCCACTTACATGGGGATCATTACTTCGGTTTAATCGGATTGCTATCCAGTTTGCATTTGAATGGCAGATCAAAACCCATGCAGATATTTGGTCCCAGACCTTTATTGGAAATTTTAGAGATCCAGTTTAAATATTCTGATACCATGTTGAGGTATCCAATTGAGTTTTTTCCAATCGAAGCCGATCAGTCAATACAGATATTCGAGAATAACGATTTAATAGTTAAAACCATTATTTTAAATCACCGTATCCCTACTACAGGCTTTATCTTTCAGCAAAAGAAACGACAACGTAAATTAATAAAAGAGAAGACTGATGAAGTGCCTATGGCTTATTATACAGCCTTAAAAAAAGGAATTGATGTAGAACTGCCCAATGGCGATATTTTGCGCAGTGAAGATTACACTACCGAACCAGATGCACCGCGATGTTATGCCTATTGCTCGGACACCTTGTTTGATGAAAGCTATTTTGCGACCATTAAAGACTGCGATACTTTGTACCATGAAGCCACCTTTATGCACGACCTATTGGACAGGGCTAAAGAAACACATCACACTACCGCTTTACAGGCAGCAGAGGTAGCAAAGATTAACGGAGCGAAGAAATTACTCATCGGCCATTTTTCTTCACGTTACAAAACCTTACAAATGCTTTTAGAAGAAGCACAGTCTGTTTTCGAAAATACGGAGTTAGCTGTTGAGGGAAGGACTTTTCAACTATAGGGATTTTCATCTTTTTTACTGCAACGCACTTAGAGAATACACAAAGATTCGCAAAGCTAGGTTCAAAGCGAAAGTTAAATACAATCTGCTTATATCTGTGAGGCCTCATAACAGAAGTTTTACCTTGGATTATGCAATAACTAATTCTATTACTGGCGCTATATTTTCCATTTTTACCGCAGAGCACGCAACGAAGTGCAAATTATTTTGAAGTAAAGTAGCTAATGATGGTGTGTAATCTGCGTTTATCTTCTTAAATCTGCGGGAACCCAATAGAAAATTTCCCCGCGGATCACGCAAATTGCCAAAGAATTAATTCCGTCAATTTTAAATCGTTTTAAGATTACTCATTGCATTCAGGATGACAAAAGAATTGAACTAATTAATTTTACGTGTCATAAAAACACTCATATAGAATTGAACAAAAAAAGCCTTACAATTTAAAACTGTAAGGCTTTCGCATTTATAAAAATTAATTACTTATCTTTTTTATTGCCACCACCAAATACAGAGAAATGTACATAACGCTTAGGATTGGCTTTCAAATCAATCATTAATTCATCAAGATTTTTTGAAGCATTATTTAAATTCTGATACATTTTATCGTCGTTTAGTAACAATCCTAAACTGCCTTTTCCACTTTTAATTCCAGAAATTACGCTTTGTAAATCAGCAATGGCATTGTTTGCGTTATCTAAAGTCTGTTTAAAGTTAGCAGCAGCAAACTTATCAGTAACGGTATTAATATTGGTTAAAATATCACTTATCTTTTGGTTGTTGTTATTTAAGTTTGCAGTAATGCCTTCTACATTCCTAAAGATAGCTTCAATACGTTTACTTTCCGAACCTACTAAACCATCAACTTTTTTCGAGGTTGTTTCTAACGAAGCTAATGTACCCGCAATGCTATTAAAACTTTTATCAACGTTTTTCTGAAAGTTAGGGTTCAGGATAGAATTGACACTACTTAAAATAGAATCCATTTTACCGATTATTAATTCCGCTTTCTTTTGAACTGGCTGTACCTGCTCCATTAAACCTTTTTCTACATTAGCATTTAAGGTAAAACCATCTTCAGCCATTTTTTTAGAGTTACCTAATGACATTACAATAGCCTTGCTACCCAAAAGATCTGTACCTTCTAAGCGCGCAATACTGTTTTCGGGAATTTCGTACTTGCTGTTTACGCTTAACGTAGCAATGATACTGCCGTCTCCCTGTAGCTCCAATTTAGCTACTCGGCCGATCTGATAACCATTAATTAGAATAGGTTTTGATACAGTTAAACCGTCAACCCTCGTATATTTTGCATATAATGTAGTTTCACTTGAGAAAATTGAATTTCCTTTTAAAAAATTATATCCAATTATTAATAAAGCAATGGCAAATGCAGCTAAAATACCTACTTTGGTTTCGTTCTTAATCTTCATGAGTGTTTTATTTAATGGCTACAAGTGCTGAAATATGTTTTCTTCACTTGTTAGAGCGTATTATTTTTTTTTATTGTGCTAAACCCTATAAATACATAAAGGCGGCACTATTTGTTTGGTATCTGATTTATATTTTTTTCAAAGTTAAAATAACTATCATTTATAATGACACTTATTTAACCTCAATATTTTTTTTGTATGTTTTTATTGCTTCTAAAATAGAATTGGCGATCTCGTTCTGTCCATTTTGCGAATTAATATATTTTTCTTCCTCTGTATTCGAGATAAAACCTACTTCTGTTAAAACTGCAGGCATCCCACAGCGTTGCAACACCAAAACGCCCTGTTCTTTAACACCTCGGCTAAATCGTTCATCCCGTTTGACGTAACTGTTCTGTACTAATTTGGCAAATTTAATGCTTTTGTCTCGAAAGGTATTTTTTAAAAGCGATAAAAGAATAAAACTACTTGGGTTACTCGGATCATAACCATCATATTTACTTTTGTAGTTCTTTTCCAATTTAATATCGGCATTCTCGCGTATGGCTGCATCTTGTTCCTTTAACCGGTGCGATCCTGCAACCAATGTTTCAACACCTTTAATATGTTTGTTACCCGGAGGCATTGAATTACAATGTATAGATATAAAAAGATCTGCTTTGGCTTCGTTCGCTATTTCGGCCCTTTTGTATAAATCGACATCTATATCTGTTTTACGTGTGAAAATTATCTTAATTTCAGGCATTTCATCTTTTAATAACGCACCTAGCTTCAAAGCGACCTTTAGCGAAATATCTTTTTCTTTCGAAAAACTACCGGAGGCACCAGGTTTTCTTCCACCATGACCGGGATCAATAACTATTGTTTTGATCTTATAACCTTGCGCGGGTACTTTTTCAACAACGAGTAACGAAAATAAAAGTATTGTAATCAGAAGTTTAATCTTCATGCATTCGGGATATTAAAATGATGTCTCGGCGATACGTTTATAATTTTTAATCGCTCTAATAATGCCACTCACAATTTCATTTTGTCCTTCAGGAGAGTTCATATAGTCTTCTTCTTCCGGATTACTCACAAAACCTATTTCAGTTAATACGGCAGGCATCGCCGCACGGGCCAGAACGGCAAGGCTTTTCTCTTGTACGCCCCGGTTGATCCGGCCAGCATTAACATATTCCTGTTGAAGCATTGAAGCAAATTTTAAACTTCTATCTCTATTGGTTTGTTTCATTAAGGATAACATAATGTCACTTTCAGGGGTATTTGCAATAAAACCCTCATAGTTTTTCTGATAATTCTCTTCCAGAAACATGGATGCATTTTCCCTTTTAATCACTTCATCTTGCTCACCTAAACGGCGTGTTCCTGACACGAATGTTTCTGTTCCTCTTGTTGAGGTACTCTTAGAGGTAACCGTTCTGTAAACAGGTACTTTTCTACCCCGTACTTTTTTATAATAATCTACCACTCTTGATACCCTAACAGGCATATCATTTAAGTGAATGGAAATAAATAAATCGGCCTTTGCATTATTGGCAATATTGATACGCTCATATAAAGGAATAAACACATCCGACTCGCGGGTATAAATCACTTTAATATCTTTCAAACTATCCTGAAGCGCGCGGCCAAGATTTAATGCAGTTTTAAGTGCCACATCTTTTTCCCTAGAATACACTCCATGGGTTGCACCATCTTTACCACCGTGACCGGCGTCGATCACAATTGTTTTAATTTTATATTCCTGTGCAAACGCCTGATTATCAAATGAATTTGATAACACTAAATAAATAATAATTGTTAAAATGGATTTAAGATACATCAATGGTATATTTTTCACTAATTTTGAACGTTTTTGATTAAACATCGGTGCAAAAATAACATTCAAACACGAATTTGAAACTCCTGAAGAGCTCTATTTTACTAATATCTGTCATTTTATTAACACTTGTTGTTGGTAAAGCTAACGCATTTTCTCATTTTTCATTGCAACAAATCATAAAGCAAGACACAACCAAAAAGGATACGACTAAAAAGACAGGTAAAAATAACAGCAGTATCGACCAGAAAGTAGAATACAAAGCAGAGGATTCGGTAAAAATGAGTGCTGATAAAAGTATTGTCTATTTATATGGAAACGCAAGGGTGGTATATGGTGATTTTGAGCTAGATGCGGCTTTTATCAAATATGATAAAAAGCAAAATTCTATTTTCGCCCGTGGTGTTAAAGATCCAAAAACTGGTAGATATACCGGGAAACCGATCTTTAAATCAGGTGCCGAGGGGACTGCCATAGCCGATTCTATTTTTTACAATTCAGAAACAACCCGGGCCAAAGTATATGGTGTTTTTTCTGAGCAGGAAGGAGGTTTTTTCTCTGGCGGACAAAGCAAAAAGCAAATAGATGATGAGTTGCACATTAAAAATGTAATGTACAGTACCTGTAATCTTCCGCATCCTCATTTTGGATTAATGATTTCTAAAGGGGTAGTAACGGAAAAACAGATTATTACCGGGCCAGTTTACATGATTATTGAAGACATTCCTACTTTCCTGGGGCTGCCATTTGCATTTTTTCCTAAACCAAACAAACGAACATCAGGCGTAATCCTTCCTACACCAGGAGAAGATGCTACAAGGGGGTTTTTCTTACAGAATGGTGGTTATTATCTCGGATTAAACGATTATTGGGATGCTAAACTTTTAGGTTCTATTTATACCAACGGCTCTTATGAAGCAAGCGTACTGAGTAATTATACCAAAAGATATAAATACAACGGTAATATCAACTTAGCTTACTCTAGTTTCAAAGATGGTTTAGAAGGTACTGAAGCTTTTAGAAATCCCACCAAAAACTTTAGCATTAACTGGAGCCATAGCCAAAATGCAAATGCCAATCCTGGTACTACATTTAGCGCCAGTGTAAGATTGGTATCAACAGGAAGAAAAGGATACTATAAAAATACTGCTGCTGGTGCCAGCTATGATATTAATACGATTGCAACCAATTCTACAAGTAGTAGTATTAGTTATGCCAAGGCTTATTCGAACGGTATGAATTTCTCTTTGTCTGCATCAAGTGATCAGACTTTAAGTACAAGAGCAATATCGCTTAGGTTACCTGAAATGACTTTCAACGTGCCTACATTTAACCCATTTAGTTCTAAAAATGCAGTTGGAGAGCAAAAGTGGTATCAAAAAATTACAGTTGGTTACAGCTTACAGGGAACAAACCGAATTGATACTTTTGACAGTTTGCTTTTTCAAAATGATGGCTTAAAACGTTTAAGGAGTGGTTTTTCGCATAGTATTCCAATAAATATGTCTTTCACAGCTTTGAAATATCTTAACTTTAGCCTGGGCGGTACCTACAACGAAGTTTGGAATTTCCAGAGTGTAAACAGAAGATATACCAGTTATGCCGATAATACTTTTTCATTTAGAGAAGATACTCTTAGTGGCTTTAAAAGAGCAGGTAGTTACAGTTTGTCAACCAGTATGTCGACTAAAATTTACGGAAGAAGAGATTTTAATCCGGCTGGTAAGATACAGGCAATGCGGCATGTAATGACCCCAAATGTATCTTTCTCTTACTCTCCGGATTTCACCAAAGCTGGGGCAGGACCATTTAGACCCGCAATAAATCAGGATGGGAATCAAATTTACATCAGCGGGCAACCTTTAAAATATTCTATTTTTGATGGTATGGCACAGCCAGGCTCTTTTGGCGGCCCTAACGCGTCTATTGGTTTTGGTTTGGATAATACCGTCGAACTAAAGGTGAGGAATAAGAATGATACAACCGGAACAGGCTCAAAAAAGATTCCAATCATCCAGGGTTTGAGTTTTAGTGGTTCATATAATTTCCTAGCTACATCCTACAAATTATCAACTATCGGCTTTAGTGGCAGATCTCAGTTTACTGATAAACTGGGGATTAACTATAACGGAACTTTAGATCCTTATACGCTGGGAGCAGATACTATACCGGGTTCTACACGACAGATCAGACAAGACCGTTATTTCTGGCAAAGTGGTAAATTTTTACCACGCCTGGCTAACTTTGGCTTCTCATTCGATTACAGTTTAAATCCGGAAGCATTAAAGCGTAAGAATGAGGCTAACGACAAATTGGGGGAGGCAGCTAACAAAAAAGGCTTGACCGATATACAGTCTGAGCAATTGGCGGCTATAAGTCGTGATCCGAATGCATTTGTTGATTTTAACATTCCATGGAATTTCTCGTTCTCATATAGTTTTCAATATTCAAACGATGGAAACAACAATACAATTTCGAATACATTAAACTTTAATGGTGATGTTAATTTAACACCGAAATGGAAGGTTACTTTTAACTCAGGCTACGATTTTAAGAATAATGGCTTAACCCCTATGAATTTAGCAATTTATCGCGATTTACATTGCTGGGATATGAGTGTAAACTGGGTCCCATATGGTGCTTACAAAAGTTATTCTGTTACTATAAAAGTTAAGGCTTCGATATTACAGGATTTGAAATTGAGCAAAAGACAGGGTTTTTACAGCACATACCGATAAATTTATGCTAGCCGAAATAATTACCATTGGTGATGAGATTCTCATTGGCCAAATCGTTGACACCAATTCTGCCTGGATGGCTAAACAGTTAAATTTAATTGGCGTTTCCGTGAAGCAGATCACCTCAGTTTCTGATGATGAGAAACATATTATTGAAGCCCTCGAACTTGCCGAAAAACGAGCAGACCTTATTTTAATTACCGGTGGCCTGGGCCCGACCAAAGATGATATTACCAAAAAAACTTTGGCAAAGTATTTTAATATGGGCTTTCGTAATGATCCTGGTGCATTGGAAATGGTTCATCAGATTTTCGAAAAATACAAACGTCCGTTATTGGATATCAATATTCAGCAAGCCGATGTTCCTGATGGTTGTGAGGTGATTGTAAATAAAAATGGTACTGCGCCTTGCATGTGGTTTGAACAAAACAACACCATTTTTGTATCCATGCCTGGTGTGCCTTACGAGATGATGTACCTGATGGATGACGAAATTCTGCCCAGAATTACAAGCAGGTTTAAGTTGCCCTTTATTGTTCATAAAACCATTCTTACTGCCAATATAGGCGAATCATTTCTTGCCAAAGAGATTGAGGAAATCGAAGATAGCTTACCGGCGCATATCAAATTGGCTTATCTGCCAAAATTAGGGCAAGTACGTTTACGTTTGTCAGCCAAGGGCGATAATGAAACAGAATTGAACAAAGAGGTTGAGGATTACGCTAAACAGATTATATCAAAAGTGAATAAGTTTGTCGTAACGGATGAAGATATTCCCCTTGAAAAAGCGATTCTGAACCTGATGAAGAGTAAAGGACTTACTTTATCGACAGCAGAAAGCTGTACCGGTGGATACATTGCCCATTTAATTACGCAACATGCTGGTTCTTCTTCGGTTTATTGGGGCGGGGCAGTAGCCTATGCTTACGAACTTAAAGAATCTATTCTTGGCGTAGAAGAAAGTACCTTAAACACATTCGGTGCCGTAAGTGAGCAAACTGTAACAGAAATGGCAGAAGGTGCAATCAAACATTTTAAAACAGATTATGCAATTGCGGTTAGTGGCATTGCTGGCCCGGGGGGTGGAACAGAGGATAAACCGGTTGGTACAGTATGGATTGCAATTTCTTCAAAAAACAAAACTGTAGCTAAGGTGTTTAATTTCAGTAACAAACGGATTCAAAACATTGAACGTTCTGCTGCATCGGCATTGGCCATGTTATTAAATCTCCTTAAAGAAACAGTTTAGAAAGAATAAAAACTGTATTTTTGTAGCGTTACCAATATAAAATACTGTAATTTAATATGGCTCAATACGAACTATTGTTACCAAAAATGGGTGAGAGTGTTGCGGAAGCAACGGTGATTAAATGGGTAAAACAACCAGGTGATTCTATTGATTTAGATGATACCATTCTGGAAATCGCTACTGATAAAGTAGATTCTGAAGTTCCATCTCCGGTTGCCGGTAAATTGGTAAAACAGTTATTTGCTGCAGATGAAGTTGCCCAGGTGGGCGATGTAATTGCCATTATTGAAACCGAAGGCGGAAAGGACGCTACAACTGAAGCACCAGTTGCAGAAAAACCAGTAGCTGAAGAAAAAATCGAGACTATTCCCGGTATTGAACAACTACCATCAGAAAATGCGAACGTAGCAACTGATTTCAGCGCGTCAGAACGCTTTTATTCCCCGCTGGTTAAAAGTATTGCTGCCCAGGAAAATATTCCATTAGCTGAGTTAGATGCAATTAAAGGCTCTGGTGCTGACGGACGGTTAACTAAAGATGACTTGTTAGTATATATCGCTGATAAAAACAATAGAGAATCCATTTCAAAAACTAAAACAGTTGTTTTAACGCCACCTGCTCCACCAACAAGCCAAATAGTAGAAAATAAAGTAAGTTCAGCACCAGTTGTAAATAAAACCTCAACAACCAGTGTAAGTGGTGGCGACGAAATTATTGAGATGGACAGGATGCGCAAGCTGATTGCCGATCATATGGTAATGAGTAAAACCACTTCTCCGCATGTTACTTCTTTTGTTGAAGCCGATGTAACCAATATGGTTTTATGGCGCAATAAAGTAAAGAATAGTTTTGAGAAACGTGAAAATGAAAAAATAACGTTTACTCCAATATTTGTAGAAGCAGTTGCTAAAGCGATAAAGGATTTCCCAATGATCAATGTTTCAGTTAATGGAACACAGATTATCAAAAAACGTGATATCAATATTGGTATGGCTGCTGCTTTACCAAGTGGAAATCTAATTGTTCCTGTAATTAGAAATGCTGATCAGTTAAATTTGGTTGGCTTAACAAAAGCAGTTAACGATTTAGCTGCAAGGGCGAGAAACTCTAAATTAAAGCCTGATGAAACGCAAGGTGGAACTTTTACATTAACCAATGTGGGTAGTTTCGGAAATGTAATGGGCACACCAATTATTAACCAGCCACAGGTGGCTATTTTAGCTGTTGGCGCCATTAAAAAGAAACCTGCAGTATTGGAAACCGAACACGGTGATGTGATTGCGATCAGGCATATGATGTTTTTATCATTATCGTACGACCACAGGGTTGTAGATGGTTCTCTTGGAGGAATGTTTGTGCGGAGAGTTGCAGATTATTTAGAAAGCTGGGACCTGAACAGAGAAATTTAATCAGTTTGCAGTTTTCAATTAAAAGTTTTCAGTTGGCTTGATACCAACAATTACCAGTTTAACAATCAAGAATGTTAGCGTCAAATTTAAAATCGATAATTTCAGATAACGGACTGCATGCCAAATGGTTAAATACGCTGTCTTATATGGAAAATGCAGGTGCAAAGAAGATTTCAGCTTCTGAGCATAAAGAAAATGTAAACCTGATTATTCTTAAACATGCTGCAGAAGAACATCGTCATGCTTATTATTTAAAAAAGCAGATTTCGAAGATTGACGAGACGCTTTGTAAAACTTATACCAATGCCGAGCTGTTATCTCCAAACCAAACAAAATACTACTTACATGCTTTAGATATTGCGGTTTGCCGTTATTTAAAAGCTGTATTTAATCTTTCTGGTTATGACTTAAAATTCGCAGCGTATTTATTTGTGACATATGCGATCGAAGTGCGTGCAGATGAACTTTATCCAATTTATCAGACCGTTTTGGATGAAGCTAAAAGCAAGGTGAACGTAAAATCGATTATTTTGGAAGAAGAAGGGCACCTTGAAGAAATGATGAATCAACTGGTTAGTTTTTCTGACGATTGGGAAAATCATGCAGCTGAAGTAATCAAAATCGAAAAAGCTTTGTTCGAGGATTGGGTTGCTGCATTAGCTGCAGAATTGCCGATAAGCGCTTAAATAATCGCTGATTGTCAGAGCGAAAATACATTAAGAAGTCAAGTTTTTAAAACTTGACTTCTTTGGTTAAAAACCAATCTAATTTTTTGTTGTTTCTAAATAAAGATAAATATCATGGCTAAGTTTTCAGATTTAATTAACGGTGATAAGCCTGTATTGGTAGATTTTTTTGCTGAGTGGTGCGGTCCCTGTAAAATGATGAAACCGATCTTGGAACAATTAAAATCGCAGGTGGGAGATTCTGTTTCTATCATAAAAGTAGATATTGATAAAAATCAACCAGCCGCTTCGTCTTTCAATGTTCAAAGTGTCCCTACTTTAATTCTGTTCAAAAAAGGTAAGCAGGTATGGAGGCAAAGTGGTGTTTTACAAGCTTCGCAATTGAAGCAGGTGATTGATACTCACTCTTAAACTTCTACCACGCTTTTTGGCGTAACTGCAAAAATACGTTCGTTTGCTTTTGGATAAACCGTGTAAAGTCCTGTAAATAAACTAAAAGCAGGTAAAACAGCATAATCGTTTCCAAAATAGAAACAAGGAAATTTTAATCTTTGTTTAGCTTTGCCTACAATAGTTACACCGGGATGGATATGTCCACTGATAGGATATAATTCTTCCTCAGTGCAATTTGGCGCATCATGGATAAAACAAAAAGGGGCCAGACAGAAGCTAGTCTCATGTATTTCGATGTTCATTGCAGCATAATTCGCATGCGAAAGACGGTCGTGATTTCCCTTTACCAATAGAAAGTTAAGTGCTTGGTAGTGTTTTCTCCATGCTAAAAATTCATCAATATCTGTATTTAAACCATGATGGAACATATCGCCATTAATCAGTAACGTTTTAGGATTGTACTGTTTAATCAATAAACTTAAACGTTGAAGATCGGTTTGCGCAATGGTAGCAGGTACTTGCAAACCAGCCTGACGGAAGTGTGCGGATTTACCCAAATGCAAATCGCTTATAGCTAAAAGCTGATGTTTGGGTAAAAACAAAGCCCTTTCTTTATCTAAAATCAATTCTTCACCCTGGCTTGTAATGGTCATTTATTTTATGCTATTGTCATTCTGAGCTTGTCAAAAGATCTTTTAATTTCGACAGGTTACAAGAAGATGTATTTATTTAATTTTCTCGGATTCGGCTTTCATCCTTACAATCCGTTGCTCTAATTCTTCCGAACTCATATTTTCGCGCAAACTGTCTACTTTAATAGGAAAGGACAGCGGTGTAAAACTTTTCGGATTGGTGATAATAATCGCTCCATTCTGAATTCTTTCTAAAGCGGCTGCCAATCTTGGCTCTTCCAGTTGCTGGTAAAAAACCTCATCGTATGCCTGTCGCAAAAGTAAATTATGTTTATCGTAATCGCTAAAAACATTAAAAAACAGACCAGCAGATGACTGGAGGTGCTTATTGGCTACATATTTGCCCGGATAGCCCTGGAAAACCAGTCCTGAAATGCAGGCAATATCCCTAAATTTCCTTCTTGCCATTTCAGTTGAATTGATGCTCAGCGTAATGTCTTCGGTTAAGTTCTTAGGTGAAAAAACCTCGTAGGCAATCGATTCGTCCATCGGGATTTCTGTCTCACTTAAAAGCACAAAACCATAATCGTTCATGGCAATAGAAAAACTGATGGGTAGCAGTTTACTTAAACGATACGCTACCAGCGCTGCTAAAACCTCATGCACCAAACGTCCTTCAAATGGATAGGCAAAGAGATGAAAACCTTCTTTATTGTTGATCAGTTCAATTAATAATTCATCGTTTCTAGGTACATGAGAGCGTTTTTCTTGCAATAAAAATAGCGGGTAAACAGAGTCCAATTCCTCATCCTGATGGGTTTTATCCAACGCCTCATTATATTTTTTTCTTAAAACTGATCCTAAATTGGAAGATAGGGGTAAGCGGCCGCCATTCCAGCTCGGCGAAATCGCATTTTTTTGCTTGCTCACCCTTACCACAACAGTCATATCTTTTACCTGAATAAATTCTAAAACCCTGCCCGCCAAACGAAAATTATCTCCGGCTTTTAAACGGGTAACAAAATATTCTTCCACCATGCCAATGTAACCGCCAGAAATGAATTTAACTTTCAGCATCGCATCACTTACGATAGTTCCGATATGTAACCTGTGTCGCATGGCCAATTGCCTGCTCTTCACTTTCCAAAGCCCATCTTCATCCTTAACTACCTTTTTAAATTCCGTATAGGCACTTAAACTATCTCCTCCAGAGGTGATAAATTGCATAACCCAGGTCCATTCTTCAGGAAGGATAAGTTTAAAAGCATGTGTATTTTTAATTTCTTCATAAATAACTTTATCATCAAATCCGTCGCCTATGGCCAGCGTAACTAAATACTGAACCAAGGTATCAAATACCATAATAAAAGGCTCACGGCTTTCTATATTGTTTGTTTTGGCTGCTTCTTTAATCGCTGCCGCTTCCACCAGTTCTAATGCATGGGTAGGTAAAAAATATATTTTAGAGATTTCATGCGGGGAGTGGCCAGAGCGACCCGCTCTCTGCAAAAACCTGGCAACACCTTTTGGCGATCCTACCTGAACAACCGTATCAACAGGCTTAAAATCTACTCCTAAATCCAGCGAGGAAGTAGCAATAACAGCTTTAAGCTGTCCCGTATGTAAAGCATCTTCAATCCAGTTACGAAGCTCAAAATCTATCGATCCATGGTGTATGGCAATCCTCCCGGCCAGTTCCGGTTCGATATTCAACAAATGCTGGTACCACATTTCCGATTGTCCGCGGGTATTGATAAAAATTAAGGTCGTTTTACTTTTCTCGATAATGGGTAATAATTTATAGGCCAGTTTTAAGCCTAAATGCCCTGCCCAGGGTAATGTTTCGATGTCATCAGGTAAGATTGATTTGATTAGGATTTTCTTTTCTAAATCAGCTTTAACAATGATTCTTTTGGCTTCTGGGTTTGGCTCTAATACATCCAAAGCTTCATCAATATTTCCAATGGTTGCTGATATCCCCCAAATCCTTAAGAACTGTTTTTTTTCAAGCTTTTGTAAGCCTTTAATGCGAGAAACGGCTAACTCAACCAGCACACCCCGTTTACTGCCCAAAAGTTCATGCCATTCATCCGCCACAATGCATTTTAGATTTCGGAACAGGGTTGAAGAACCCTTTTGTGCCAGTAACAAATGCAGGCTTTCCGGGGTAATCAATAAAATCTCCGGCATCGATTTTTTCTGCTGCAATTTTTCTGCCTGAGAGGTATCACCATTGCGTACACCAACGTGCCAATCTAATTCCAATTCCAATAAAGTTTCGCGCATGGCCCTTGCAATATCTTTGGCCAAAGAGCGAAGTGGGGTAATCCAGATTAACTGCAAACGATCTTTCGCTTTTTTGTTATTTGCTTCTGAGGCATTTAAAGCTTCAATCACTACTGCTAGAAATAAAGAAAATGTTTTCCCAAAACCTGTAGGCGCATTTACCAAACCGCTGTAACCATCCAGGTAATACTGCCAGGCATCTTCCTGGAACTGAAAAGGCTTACGTTTATTGGTCTTTAGCCAGGCTTTTATCTTTTTATAACCTTTGGTTTTGGTTTGGTCCATGCGCAATTTATTTCCTTATAGGTTTTATATTGATAAGTTTTAGTTTTTTGAAAAGCAATAATAGTAGTCTTTCGGTTACAGCAGCCCCGCCATACGCTTTACCTTTTTTGCGATTTTTCTTTTAACATTAATATATTCCAGCAAAAAAGGGTGCCGCTCCTGTCGGGTTTAAAATCGCCAGGCATACCTAAGTAAGCTAAACCTGACAGTAGCGAGCATCCCGATTTTTTCTATCGGGATAAAGCGAATGGCAGGACTTTCGGTTCAGATGCACACAGAAACCTGCTTTTCTAATAACAATTCTATTAAATCTCCCTCGGTCTGTGAGGATACAGACCATGGAATCGCATTACAAAGTTGATTGCAGCAACTGCCTTAAATCTTCCAGCGTATTAATTTCATCTGCTTTTTTATCTTTTCGCCAACGCAATATACGTGGAAAACGTAAAGCTAAACCTGCTTTATGCCGTTTACTTTCAGCAATTCCCTCAAATGCAATTTCGAAAACCAGTTCGGGTTTTACCGTACGTACCGGTCCAAATTTTTCAATTGCATTACGGGTTACGAACGAATTTACTTCTTTAATTTCCTTATCTGTTAAGCCCGAATAGGCTTTTGCAATCGTGACTAAGTTTTCACCATCACGAACCGCAAAGGTATAATCGGTAAAAAAGTTAGCCCTTCTGCCACTTCCTTTTTGCGCATAAATCATTACCGCATCAACAGTGTAGGGATTGATTTTCCATTTCCACCAATCGCCCCGCTTCCTACCGCTATGGTAATGAGAACTCAATTTTTTTAGCATGATCCCTTCGCTATTGATCGATCTCGAAGTTTGTCTTAAATCAGCCAATTCTTCCCACGAACTGCAATTGATTACCGGAGATATTATCACCGGACTTTCATCTAAATCACCAATTAGCTGCTCTAATATTTTTCGTCTTACGCTTAATGGTTCCTCTCTGAAATCTTTGGCTTCATATTCTAAAATATCATAAACAAAAAAGCCAATAGGAGCATCTTCAAGCTGTTTTTTATTGATCGTTTTACGGTTTAAGCGTTGTTGTAATGTACTGAATGATAACACCTTTTTATCTTGCACAGCCAGTATTTCGCCATCCAAAACCACGCCATCAGGCAAAACATCGATCATAAAATGCAATTCAGGAAACTGTTCTGTAACCAGTTCTTCTCCACGGCTCCAGATAAAGAGCTCTCCATTCCGTTTTACAATCTGTCCGCGGATACCATCCCATTTCCATTCGGCCTGCCATTCAGAAATAGCTCCCAGTTTTTCAGGTTCCTGCTCTAAGGCATACGCGAGGCAAAAGGGGTAAGGCCAGGAATTATCGGTATTTACGTGGATACCATTGATCAGCTCATGAAAGGTAATTTCATAAGGATTCCATTTACCCATGATGCTGTGCATAATCTGGGCACTATCTAAACTACTCTGTTTAGCCAGTGCGTTCACCAGCATTTTATTGGAAACACCAATCCTGAAATTTCCAGAAATCAGTTTGTTAAAAATAAAACGTTCCTGTGTTTCGAGTTTATTCCATGCATTTAAAATAAATTCTTTTTTGGTTTCATCATCCTTACCTTCCAGATCATGCAAGTCTTCAACCCATTTATGCAATTGAAAATCAGAAGTATTTTCGGCAGGTGGCAATAACAGCGCGATGGTTTCACTTAAATCACCAACATTGGCATAACTTTCGGCAAATAACCATTCTGGCGTTTCGGTAATGTCTATCGCCCAGTATTTAAGCAAGGCTGATTTAATTGGCCTTTTAGGTTTTTTGCCTGTAAATAACGCAATAACCCATACCTTATCTTTATCATCTGCATAGTTAAAATAATCAACCAATGCCGCAATTTTATCATTGGTTTTATTGCTCAGTTCGAGCTGCTGGATCAATTGGGCAAAACGTTTCATCCTTACTTATTTTCGTTTTGATCAACCAAATCAACTTTATTTTCTTCATCGTCTTCTTGCCCAAACTTGGTTAACACTTCAGCAGCTTCTATGCCTGCATCATTTAAAAACCGGCTAAAAGAAGCTGTAAAACCATGTGTAACGTATACTTTTTCTGCGCCTGTTGCGGTAATAGCTTCCATTAAACCAGGCCAGTCTGCATGGTCGCTCAGTGCAAAGCCTGCATCAGCACTTTGCCAACGGCGATGCGCCCGAACTTGCATCCAGCCGGAGCAAATACCAGTTACCGGATGGGTTAAATTTTTGATCCAGCGGCTATCCCGCATGGCAGGTGGTACAATTACAATACCTTTCTGCAATTCATCTTTAGTGGTTTCAGGAGTAATTCGGATAGTTTTGGGAAGATTTACACCTGCATCAATAATTACCTCATTCAGGTTAGCAATACTGTTATGTACATAAATAGGGATATCACCAGCCAGGTTTTTAATTAAACGTTGTGCTTTGCCTAAACTATATGCAATTAATACACTTGTTTTTTGCTGTGTAATATTATCACTTATCCAGCTCCTGATGCCATTAAAAACAATTTCCTGCTTTTGCCATTTGTAAACAGGTAAACCAAAAGTACTTTCAGAAACAAAAGAATGACACTTTACAGGCTCGAAAGGTGTGGTAATGCCATCATCTTCAATTTTATAATCACCAGAAATAACACAAATTTCACCTTTATAAGCTAAACGTACCTGAGCAGATCCGATAATATGTCCTGCAGGGAAAAATGAAATATTCACTCCATTACGGGTAATGCTTTCTCCATATTCCAATGTTTCTACATTTAAATCTTCGCTGATCCTGCGTTTGATGATAGGCTTTGTTAAGGTATGGCAGAGATAGTATTTATTTCCAAAACGAACATGATCACTATGTCCGTGCGTTGTAACTGCGTAATCAACAGGCCACCAGGGGTCTACATAAAAATCGCCTTGTTTACAGTAAATCCCTCTTTTGGTAAATTCTATTAATGCCATAGCTAGTAAACAATAAATTTATTGATTAGTTTTTAAATCAAAATCGGCTAAAAAACCGATAATTTAATGTTAAATAAATCTGCTAATGTAAGTTTGGGGATTGGTTTAGGGGATATTAAAAACAGAAGAAAAAAGCTTTCAGAATCAAGTGGAGATGCATTCATTTACTCTGGTGCAGCCTTTGATGGTTTAAAACGGTCTAAAAATAATTTAGCCATTAAAACTGCATATCTTAAAAAAAATCTTAAATAATAATACTTAATTAAATGGTTTTTACAATGAAACAGTACATTTAAAATTATATGATTGTCATTCCAATACTTACTTGCATCCAATATTTATCGCATAAAAAAAGCAGCCCGAAAGCTGCTTTTTTAAATTTCTATCTTGCTCCCGGAGGGCAGTTTTCTTTTAAAAACTTGGTGTAGGTTAACGATAAATGCTCGCTTGTTCCTTCACCTTCTGAAATACTGTGTGTACGGTTAGGATAACTCATCAGTTGAAAAACCTTTCTGTTTTTAATCAGTTCATTGATCAACATTTCGGCATTCTGATAGTGTACGTTATCGTCGCCTGTACCATGGATATACAATAAATTTCCCTTTAAGTTTTTAGCATAAGTAACAGGAGAACCTTTAACATACGCCTCTTTACTTGGGAAAGGGGTACCCATATAACGCTCCTGATAAATATTATCGTAGGTTAATTGATTACCAACCGCTGCAATTGCAATACCTGTTTTATAAATTTCCGGATATTGGAACATCAGGTTTAAGGTAGACGAACCGCCACCGCTCCAGCCCCAAACGGCTACACGGTCTTTATCCATAAAAGCGTTGGTTGCCAATAGTTTTTTAGCTGCCATGGCCTGGTCGCGAATATTGAGTACTCCTATATTTTTGTAAATACTTTTACGCCATGTGCTTCCTTTTGGTACCGGAGCACCTCTATTATCCATTGAAATATAAATATAACCATCTTTGGACATGTCGCCAGCATATAAGAAGTTTCTTCCGGCGCCATAAGTATCTGCTGCTGTAGGCGAAGCAGGTTCACCATAGACATAAAATACAACCGGGTATTTTTTAGCAGGATTAAAATTATCAGGTTTTTTCATCCATCCATCCATTTCAATGCCATCTTCGGTGGTTACTTTGAAAAACTCAACTTTGTTTTTAGCCGCTTCCTGTTTTGATAATTGGGTAGTAATGCTTCCATCCATCGTAAATGGATTCCCGGTAGTAAAATTCATCCACTCGGTAATTGGCCTTACGATTGAACTGTTATAGGTATGGCGGGCAAAAGCTGCATTTGGAGAAATATCATAATTATGCGTTCCAGGTAAAACAGAAGGTGTAACCTGCTCTAATTTACCTTTGCCATCTAACTTCGTTTTAAAAAGATATTTCTGAGTGGCATTTGTTGGTGAAGCAAGGAAATAAACTGTATTGTTTTTTACATCAATCAATTTTACATCTATTACGTCATATTTACCTTTTGTAACCAATGTTTCTTTTTTCCCGTCCAAACTGATTCTATACAGATGATTCCAACCGTCTTTGTCGGATACGATGGTAAATTCTTTATTGTCGTTTAACCATTTCCATTCATCTTGCGCATCAATCCAGGCTTTTGCCTTTTCAGTATAAACTGCTTTTGCATCTCCGGTACTGGCATTGCAGATAAATACTTTACTTTCGTTCTGCTCACGGTTAAGCTGTTGTAAAATAATGTTGTTACTGTTTGGTACCCACTGCATCCGCGGAATGTAATGCTGGATATTATCGCCCGGAACGTTTAACCAGTTTGTTTTCGCAGTGGCGATATCAACTATACCAACTTTACAAACCGAAGGATTTTCGCCCACTTTTGGATACTCAACCGGAATGGTATATGGATAAATCGAATCAGTATTGTTGATCATCAAAAAGTTTTTGATCTTGGTCGCATCAATCTGCCAATAAGCAATAGATTTCCCGTCAGGGCTCCACCTAAAACCATCACGGCAATCAAATTCCTCTTCATAAACCCAATCAAAAGTACCATTGATCATGCGGTCTGTGCCATCAGTGGTTAAGGCTTTAGCACCAGTTCCGTCAATATTTTCTACATATAAATTGTGTTTGCTTACATAAGCTATTTTACTTCCATCGGGCGATAATTTTGCAAACATTAAAGATGATGCAGGTTTATCTTTTCCAATCTGGGTAATCTTGTTAGCGGTTAAATCTGCCAACCAATAATCGCCACGGGTATCATAACGCCAAACTTTTTTACTGTTGGTGTAGATTAATGCTTTTGTACCATCATCCGACAATTGGAAACTTCTTACCGCAATGGCATTATCTTTTCCTGCTGGCGTTAATAACGTTCTGGAAATAATTGTTTTTTTGTCGCTTTTAGGGAGGGTAACCGAAATAATTTCTCCGCTTGCAATCTGGTAGTAGGAGTTACCATCTTTTGCCCAGTTGATGCTTTGGGCTTTTGCATCAATTAGCGTACATATTGCGATGCAGGCAATTGATAATTTGAGTGATAAGTTTTTAATCATATATAATTTTGGGGCATAAAAAAAGCTTTTTAACTTTTCGGCTAATTTAAATAAAAAGCCGGCAGTTAAAAAGCCGTAAATTATCTGGAATTGTTTAATTATTCACCACCACCTTGCATGGCTTTCAATTCTTCCATGGTTACTACTTCGTAACCGGCAGGAATTTCAGTGCTAATGGCACCAACTTTGGCTTCAGAAAGAGATTTTAGTACCAGGTCTGAATTTACGCCATTAATTACTGCAGAATATTTTACAGGAAGTGCACCTAAGCCTTTAAAGAAACCACCATTGGTAATTGAAGCAATATCAACATCTTTTGTTGCCCATAATTCATGAGCTCCACCCTTATCGTCTTTGTAAGTATATTTTTCAGCACTTAATCCAGCAATTGTTTGTTTTTCACCAGTTGCTTTATAATCAGAATATTTTGGCAATAAAGCTTCCTGTGCTTCTGTTTCTGCTTTGCTCACCTTTACTGCAAACTGTTTTTGAGCTACGGGAACGTCAATTAATAATAATCCGGTTTTATCTGCCGTATTTGAAATAATGTTAACCATGGCAGGGCCATTTTCAATTTCTATTTTGGTTAAGTTACCATTAAATTTAGTTTTAACGTCTGTTGTTGCACCATTAGCGGTTACAGCAAATACCAAAGTACCTTCAGCAATTTTCTTTTGTGCATGGGCAATTATAGCAGTACTGACTAAGATTAAAGCTACGACGCTTGTTTTGATTGATTTGAACATGTTTTTATTTTAGTTTTAGTTTTTTACCAGTTAATTTTCTCTTTATTTAAAAATGAAGAAATTCCTTTTTTAAAATCCTCACTCTCGCGTACACGGGCATTTATCTGTACCGCAATCTCCAAACTCTTTTCTAAGTGTGGATTAACAGTTTGGTTAATCAGTTGTTTCGTAATCATTAATGAATTACCTGAACTCTCCTTGCACAAACTTAGTGCAAATTCTCTTGTTTTTTGATGAATATCGGATGAATTTGTTACAAAATTTATCAAATTATATTTTAATGCCTGCTCTGCAGAGAAAATTTTTCCAGTTAGTAAAATTTCCTTGACGATGGATTCGCTCACCTTTTGTTTTAAAAAACAAGAAACTATAGCGGGTACAAAACCAATTTTCACTTCAGTATAGCCAAAATTACTTTCAGGAGTAGCAAAAATAATATCACATATAGTCGCTAAACCACAGCCACCGGCAATGGCATGGCCTTCAACCTGGGTAATAACCACCTTTGGTAAGTAATAAATGGTTGTAAATAGTTTTTTTAAATGATTAGAATCAGCTACGTTTTCTTCAAATGTATTGTGCTGTAATTGCTGAAGATATGCTAAATCGGCGCCAGCACTAAATGAGTCACCGTTTGCATTTAATATGACAACTTTTACCTGGTCATCTTCTGATGCTTTTATAAACGCAGCAGTTAATTCAGCGATTAGTTGAGGGTTTAACGCATTTCTTTTTTCAGGCCTGTTGATTGTTATTGTTGCTATTCTTTCAGCAACCTGATATAAAACCAGATCTTCCATATTATTGGCTTATTTGCACCAAATATGCTTTATTTTTCTTTAAAACATGTACATCTTTATCATTATTCTCCATGTGCTTCTTTAGGATCTGAATTTTATAATCCTTATTAGAGGCATCGATTATTGCAGTTTTATATTTTACATCAACATCCATTTTGGCTAAATTAAATTTAGTATTTCCGCTTAACCAGATACTTGAAAACGTAGCCTTTCCATTTATCTTTTTATTGTTCAGCTTTTCGTCAATCAAAAGCATCCTATATTGAAAAAAGGCAATCTGGTTGTTCTTTAATATAAATTGTCCCAAAACGGTGTCTTTCTTGAAATCAATAATATATATCTTATTTAACTGTAATTGAGCTAATGCTGGTTGAATAGAAAAGGCATAGTTTTTATCATCACTATTTATATCTGAAATTAAAATAGCTTCTTTTCCATTAATAAATGCAGCAGCATAATTTTTTCTTAAGGAAAAGAAAATGATTTTCCTCTGTTGGAAAACCTTTAGATCATCGCTCACAATCAAAAGTTGATAACAAACAAATAGAAATAAAGAAGAGAACAAAAGTTGTTTGTTAAGTTTTGTCAACGCATAAATAAATAATCCTAGCGAAAGGCTCAACAAGACAAATTCAGGCAGGTTAATCCATATTGATGAAAAGCTGGCATATGGCAAGTTGGCAATCCATTTTAATACCGCATTCGTAAAGTTTATCATCCATTCGAAAATCGGTGCCAGAAACCCGAAAGACGGAATTAATACTACAATCCCTAAATACATCATTAATATTAATGGGATGGTGATAAAAAGATTAGCAAAGAGAAAGTAAAATGGAAATTGATGAAAATAGTAAATACTTAATGGAAATGTGACTATTTGTGCCGCTAAAGACATCGAAGTGAAACTCCATAATTTATCTATCCAATTATGTTCAGTATAAAGAAGGTTGTAAATTTTGGGCTGAAGATAAATTAGTCCAAATACGGCCAGGTAGGAGAGTTGAAATCCAACATCCCAGATTAAAAATGGATTGTAAACGAGTTGACAAAATGCAGAAAAGGCTAAAACATTATAACTATTGGTTTTCTTTGATAAAACTTTTGCCGTTATTAAAATACTGATCATGATGGCTGAGCGAACCACAGAGGGCGATAATCCCGTTAACAAAGCATATCCCCAAATCAAAGTACAGAGGAGTAATAGTTTCAATATTCTTAACGCACTGTTCTTATTCAAAAAGAAAAACATAAAATCTAAAACAACATAGATAATAGCTACATGTGCTCCTGATACCGATAAAGCATGAATGGTTCCGGTTTTGGAATAGGCCGATAAAGTTTCTTTGCTTAAATCGGCACGGTAACCTAAAATCAGGGTAGATGCCACAGCAAAAGCTTCGTCACTTTTAATTAATGTTCTGTATTTTGCTACTTGCTTTTCTCTTAAGTTTAAGGCCATCTTTATAATCGGATTACCAACATTATTTTTGGTGCTAACAATATGGTTCTGATCTATAAATGCCTGATGATAAATATTCTGACTACCTAGCCAGGCCTTAAAGTCAAATTCTGCAGGATTGTATGGCGGTTCCACTTCAGTATAGCTAACCGAAATCATCATTTCGTCTCCATACTTTAGTTGGATAGGTTTAAGGCTGTCTAATTTTACAGTAAGCAGCATTTGTCCCGATAAGCTGATCTGTTTACCTTTTAGATATCCAGATCTTACCTTTGCTTTAAAACGCACAATATTGCCATTTTGCTGAGGCTCATTGTTAACCCAAACTTTTAAATAATTGCAATTGGTTTTTGCAAAGTAATTTTGGTTTAAACTTTCGTTATTAAGCAGGCAAAACAAACTGCCAAGGTTGAAAAAAAGTATGTAAATCAAAATACCAACTGCACCTTTGTAACGATAGATATTGAATCTTTTATAAGTAACGTTTAAAAATAAAATGCTCAGTAAAACAACAACTAGCGTTAAGGTCAACCATTTAATATATACTAAGGCCGGGAAGAAATAAAAAATAGAGATGCCCAAAATAAAAGGAAATAAAATCCTGACAAAAATATACTCCGTCTTAAACATTATTTAAAATTGATAACGTACTTGAACTTTCATTTCTGATTTTTTATTCCCTTTAATTTCGTCAAGATAAGTTCCTACTGTATTTACGTCCTTATAAACAAATAACCCATATCGGATCCATACATTTAATTTTTTAAATACATTGTATTTCAGGTTGAGGTAGGTTCTGAAACCTCTTCCATTATACAATCCAAAAGCAAAACTGTATAAAACATCATCTTCATATGCATAAATTCTACTGTTGTAACTCGGCGTATTGAAATATGCAAATCTTACATTGCTGGTTAGCTTAGCGAACATTGGCGAATAGTCAATATCCTGATAAACGAGATACCCAAATTCCCTGTTTGCACTTCCTTTCTTATATTGAGAAACCTCTATTCGGTTTTGAAAATGCCAATTCTTGTTCAGTTGCCAATTTGCCTCTGTCCGGTAACCTTTTCTTTTAACAGGGTCTAAAAAATTTACGGGAACATCCAGATCTGTATTTTGTTGTTTATTTTCTGATTTAAATCGAACTAAAATTTTAAAGGTTTTGCTTGGTGTATAAATTGCCTGGGCTAAAACTTCGTAACCCTTTGAAGGCTCATCAACACGGTATTTTAACCAGGGGAACCGAAATAAATCACCATAGAAAGAAAAAGCCCAATGTTTATTCGGGTTAACATTTAAGCCGGCATACAATCCCTTTTCATTTACGGCTTCGCTGGATTCGGATACTGCCTGATTAAAGAAACTGTGGTAATCTTTAGCATAATTGCGATAAGTTAAGGCTGCAGAAACCGATGAAGACAAACTAATGAGTACACCGTTAATATAGGCAAAGCCACCACCTAAACCTTTTGCTCCTTCACCATAGAGGTACATGTTTTTATAGGTATAATTATAATATAAACCTAAATTAGTTAACGATTTACCCGTGAAACTATATCGATCGTAAGCTGCAGTTTGCGTAATAAAACGATTTTTATAATTGGTATGGTAAGCAATTGCACCAACAGTGAGTTCGTTTTTAGCATATTGAACCGTTGTCCCAAATACACGCTGTGCCAAAACACCTTTATTCTTAATCTCAGTAGGCGTTCTATGCAATCCAGTTTGATTAATAGTAGACTGAACTAAATTTCCTTCAGCATCTAACTTTTGACTCGCATCAAGATTACGGAACGAGATAAAAGGAGTAATGTCTACATTCTTAAATAAATTAATCGTTGCGGCGGCGCCTCTAAAAAAGGAATATTCGTTTGTGGAATTATAAGACCTTAAACCCAAATCTTTCTTAGCCACGCTGGTTACATCAGGTCCTTTGCCAAAAGAAAAACCCGACCATAATGTTAAACCCTGACCAAATTGTTGTGTATAATCGCCAACTACCATTTTTTTTAATTTACCCAATTTAAATAGTGAGATATTTCCTGAATAAAAATCAAATGGCTTGCCGGTAAATTTTTCTCCGGCATCTTTATCTAAAGTTATGGCTGCCGATAGAATTGAACTGTATTGATACCGGTATCGCATCTGAAATCGATCTGGCGAACCTAAATACCTGTTGCCTGGTAAATCAGTATAACCTTTTTGTTTTTGTAAAGTTTGCGCGAAACGCATCATCAGGTCATTTTCACCAGTATGCAAGAGGTCTCTAAAACGGAGTTGCTGATATTCGGCAATATTGGTTAATGTTATGAATGGGAGCAGCATTTGAATCGTTTTAGTATCAAAGCCAGCAATGCTTTGTAATTCCAGCACATCCGCAAGCAGACCATTTTCCTTTAAATGGGTAAAGAAATTACCAATCTGTAATGGAGACAGGAATACCAAAGTATTTAATTCTTCTACCGAAGTGCGATTCAGGTTAATTGGGTGTTTACGATATTTCTCCAAAACATCAACCAACTCGGTCATATCGTAATCATCCGGAAGGTTTTCAGCCATGCTTTCCAAAATATCACGTATAGTTGTTTCCTGTGTGTTAGTTTGGGCATTTGCCATAAATCCAACCATGACAAAGGCAACAGTTAAAAACTTAAATGCATAACCACTTCCAGTTATAAATTTATCATAAAGGTCAGTTAGACATGAGATGATCAGATCCCGGCTACAGAACACGGAACATCTAAATGAATTTACTTGCGACAGCCTACTACAAAATAATGCAGATAAGCCAACACCCAAATGCTTTTTGGGAACTAAAGAATGGAAAAAAGGGACAGGCAACAATACATACCATATTTTCATAAGCAGAGTTTAAACTGGTTAATAAAAAATAGGGTGATTTTGTATTGATGATCCTAATATAGGAAAATAATTAAAAAACTACAAGAAATGTATTTTTTTAATTACTTAAATGAATGCAAAGAGATTTACATTATAATAGTACTGCTTACCTAAAGTTCTTCTGCTAGGTTTACTAAAAAACTTTTCAGTTTTTCTAATGAATCAATAATCTTTTGATTCTCTCTAACACCTGTTTTATTGTTCTTCAAATAATCTTTGGCACCTTTTAATGTAAAACCTTTTTCATCAACCAGGTTGAAAATAATTTTTAGGTTTTCAATGTCTTCTGGTGTGAAAAGGCGGTTACCTTTCTTGTTTTTTTTGGGTTGGAGAATATCGAATTCTTTCTCGTAAAAACGGATCTGCGATGCGTTGACATTAAACATTTCAGTCACCTCACCCATGGTATAATACATTTTATTAATGTCTCTTTCTTTATACGGCATATTTTGTAGTTGATTATGAGTGTTTTATATCGTTTAATTAAAGTATTCAAATGTAGCTCGATTTTTCCTTATTAACGCAATAAAATTTTAATTTTGTTCCCTCCAATAATATTGAAATGACAGCAAAAGAGATTAGACAGGCATTCCTTAGTTTTTTTGAATCGAAACAACATCATGTTGTTCCTTCAGCACCGATTGTGGTTAAAAACGACCCCACTTTAATGTTTACCAATGCGGGTATGAACCAGTTTAAAGATTTATTTTTAGGGGAAGCCGCTATAAAATATTCTCGTGTTGCTGATACCCAGCGCTGTTTACGTGTTTCGGGCAAACATAACGATCTGGAAGAGGTGGGGATTGATACTTATCACCATACCATGTTCGAAATGTTGGGTAATTGGAGTTTCGGCGATTATTTCAAAAAAGAAGCCATTGCCTGGAGTTGGGAATTATTGACCGAGGTTTACAAAATCCCGAAAGAAAAATTATATGTTACCTATTTCGAAGGCGATGAGAAAGAAGGTCTGGAAAAAGACCAGGAAGCCTATGACCTTTGGAAACAATATGTGGATGAAAGCCATATTTTACCCGGAAATAAAAAAGACAATTTCTGGGAAATGGGTGATACCGGACCATGTGGACCATGTTCTGAAATTCACGTAGATTGCCGTACCGATGAAGAAAAAGCTTTAGTTGATGGTGCTACCCTGGTAAATGCAGATCATCCCCAGGTAATCGAAATCTGGAACAATGTATTTATGCAGTTTAACCGTTTAAAAAATGGTTCATTGCAAAGCTTACCCGCCAAACATGTTGATACCGGAATGGGTTTTGAACGTTTGGTGCGTGTTTTACAAAAAAAAACTTCAAACTACGATACCGATGTTTTCCAACCGATGATTCAGTTTATTGCAGAAAAATCGGGTATTAAATATGGTACCGACGAGAAAACAGATATTGCCATGCGCGTAATGGCCGATCACATCCGTGCAATTTCATTTGTTATTGCCGATGGGCAGTTACCTTCTAATAATAAAGCAGGTTATGTCATCCGCAGGATTTTACGCCGTGCCGTACGTTATGCTTATACGTTTTTAAACTTTAAAGATCCGTTTTTGAATCAACTGGTTCCTTTATTGGCTGAGCAATTTAAAGGTGTATTTGATGAACTGATTTCGCAACAGGATTTCGTTCAGAAAGTAGTACTTGAAGAAGAAGTTTCTTTCTTGAGAACCTTATCTACGGGAATTCAACGTTTCGAAAAATACCAGGCCACTGATGATGTGGTTGAAGGAGCTTTTGCCTTCGAATTATCAGATACCTTTGGGTTTCCGGTAGATTTAACAGAATTAATGGCCAGAGAAAAAGGCTGGAGTGTTGATTTGGTTGGCTACGAACAGGCATTGAAAAAACAAAAAGACGATAGCCGTGCTGCCACTGCCATTGACACGGGCGATTGGATTATCGTAAATACTGATGAGCAAAGCGAATTTGTTGGTTATGATGATTTAGAAATCGAAACGGAAATTTTAAAATACCGTAAAGTAAAAGCCAAAGGTAAAGAGCAATTTCAAATTGTTTTACGCCAAACACCTTTTTATGCCGAAAGTGGTGGTCAGGTAGGGGATACCGGTCGTTTAGAAGATCATAGCCGCCAGTTTTGGGTAGATATTACCGATACAAAAAAAGAAAACGGACTAACGGTTCACTTTGCAGATATTTTGCCCGATAATTTAGAAGGTAAATTTTGGGCGGTTGTAGATGAAGATAAACGTGTTTTAACGGAAGATAACCACTCGGCTACACACTTATTGCACGCTGCCCTTAAACAGGTTTTGGGTAAACATGTTAACCAGAAAGGTTCGTTGGTTAATGCAGATTACCTGCGTTTCGATTTTTCTCACTTTGCTAAAGTTACAGACGAGGAATTAGCACAAATTGAGGTAATTGTGAATCAGAAAATCAGACAGAACATTAAATTGAAGGAACAACGTAACGTTCCTTATCAGGATGCCATTGAAAGTGGTGTAACGGCTCTGTTTGGTGAAAAATATGGCGATTTTGTTCGTATGATTACTTTTGATGATCATTTTTCTAAAGAACTTTGCGGGGGTACACATGTAAAAGCTACAGGGCAGATCGGTTCTTTCAAAATTGTTTCTGAAAGCGCCGTTGCCGCAGGTGTTCGCCGTATTGAAGCCATTACCGCTGATAAAGCAGAGCAGTTTTTCTTAGATCAAAGAAAAGAATTAGGACTGTTAAAAGCTTTATTAAACGGGAGCAAAGATTTATCAGCTTCTGTCCAGGCTTTATTAGATGAAAATGCAAAACTAAAAAAGGAGATCGAAAAATCGACAATAGAGCGTGTAAATACTTTAAAACATGAAATTGTTCACCATGTAAGAGGAATTAATGGAATCAACCTGATTGCAAAACACATCGATCTGCAAAGTGCCGAAGCCATTAAAAACCTGGCTTTTTCTTTGAAAGATATGATTGATAATCTTTTCTTAGTGTTCACAACAGAAATTGATGGTAAACCAGGAATAACGGTAATGCTTTCTGATCACCTGGTGACGAAAGGATTAAATGCTTCAAATATTGTTCGCGAATTGGGCAAAGAAATTCAAGGCGGTGGAGGTGGACAGCCATTCTATGCTACAGCAGGTGGTAAAAATCCAGCAGGCTTAAAGGTTGTTTTGGAAAAGGCAGAAAGTTTTATTCCTTAAGATCGTTATTGCCGGGAGAAATGACGAATTAATCTTATTAACAGATATATCCATAAAAAAAGAGGCTAAACGCCTCTTTTTTGGTTTTAATGTCTGCCATGACCATGTTTTTCGCGGTGTCCTCTGGAGAATAAACCAGGATTTCCCCTTCTGTCATAATATCTGTGATCTACATGATGAGGTTTATAATGATTTTTTGGACCGCGAAATCTGATTCTATCGCCACCACCGTATGATGAACGGTAATAGTTATTACGGCTAACATAGGTTACCCTATGTGTGTTATAATTGCGATATGGACTGTTTCCATACATTATAATTTTACGCCCGTGATGTAGATCGTAACCCCGATACCTGGCTGGTAAATATCTTGATCTTGTCCATCGGTTGCCATTTAAATAAACAAACTGCCTTTGTGGAACATAATAATAAGATTGTACTTCTGGTAGATAATAATAATTAACGTTTTGGTAACCTGCAGGAACCCAGTTTGGTTGACTACCAACATTTACACTAATATTTACCTGAGCGTTAGATTGATTAGATGTTAAAGCCACGATACCTAAAATCGCGGAAATGATGAATAGCTTTTTCATAATAATCTATTTTATTTGTGTGTACTTCAATAATTCAAATGCTGTGCCAAAACTTCTATTGTAACAGACATATAAAAAAAAAGGAGCCTCTTTCGAAACTCCTTTAACCACAACTAAATATTAATTTTAATGGCGTTCGTTATCACGGCCTTTTCTGTTATCTCTTTCCGGGCGGTTATCTTGACCATTGTTAAATTCAGGACGGCCATTATTTTGAGCAGGTCTTATTACGTTTTTTCGTACTATACGATTAGGGCGGTTATCGATAACAGTAACATTTCTTGCAGGCCTTTGGTTATAATTAGGATGTCCTTTTACAACATAATACTTCGTATCTCTACTATCCCTGATAATGGCTTGACGGCCACCATAGTTTTTATATTTACTATACCTGGTTACGTATATATTATTTCTTAAGTAAGGTTTAGGTTCGTTGATTACCACTTTATAAGCGCGGTATAAATCAAAGTTCCTGTATTGGGCGGGCAAATTGCTTACCCAAACCCAACGTCCGCCGTTAGGATAAATGTATTGTGCAGTAGGCACATAATAATAGGCATTTATGTCAGGAAAATAATAATAGTCTACATGATTATATCCTGTTGGACCCCAAACTGGCTGAGCACCGATATTGATATTTAAGCTAACCTGTGCCTTTGCATTGTTGATGCCGAATAATGAAACCATCAGTACTGCGGCAAATAAAACTAACTTTTTCATAACTTTTTAATTAAAGGTTTCTTTTGTGTTTGGTTAGATAGACTACAATACTTGGTTGCAGTTTAATTATAGGATCCCCTTTAACATTTTTTTAACTATTAATATAACTGAGTAATTTTACTCAACATATTGAGTAAATTATTGAAATACATGTAACTTATTTATGTTTAGTACTTTATGAAAAATTTTGATTAATCAAATTGATGATTCTAAATCAACAAAAACTAACTGAATCATTAGCCGGAAGATTCGAATTAACTTATTTAGGGCATTGGAGTTTTGCTGAAATGGAAAGTGCTTTTGGTTTTACTGCCAAACAATATGTATGGTCGGGTTTGTTGGGGTGGTATTGAAAAATTTGCTGCTGATGTAATTCGTACACGTTCATCCAGTTCAAAATTCCAGGTGCATAATAATGCTTTGGTAAGCCTTTTTTAACGAAAGACTAAATAATAACTATATTTGGCACATTAATACTTAGCCATAGATTAAATCTGTATTGAACTGTAACCTTTGGTTAATAAAACTTATAACAATAAGAAGCTTTAAATGCCTTTACAAGAAACAAGCCCCCAAACTGTTTTCGAACTCGTTTCAGGATTAGAGATCCACGTTCAGTTAAATACAAATACGAAAATATTTTCTGCTGATAGTGCATCTTTTGGGGCTTTACCTAATCAAAATATATCTACGGTTTCGTTGGCATTGCCTGGGGCATTACCTAAGTTAAACAAAGAAGTAGTAGCCAAAGCAATCCGTATTGGTTTAGCTTTAAATTGTACCATCAACCAGATCAATCATTTCGACCGGAAAAACTATTTCTACGCCGATTTGCCAAAAGGATATCAGATTACTCAAGATAATCAACCAATCTGTGTTAATGGTTTTTTGGAACTTCAATTGGCAGATGGGTCTATCAGGAAAATCGGAATCAATCGCATACATCTGGAAGAAGACGCTGGAAAAAGCATTCATGATCAGGACGATAACTATTCTTTGGTTGACCTGAACCGTGCAGGTGTGCCATTAATAGAAATTGTAACCGAACCCGATATTCGCAGTTCGGAAGAAGCTTCGGTATTACTGAGCGAAATCAGGAAACTGGTAAGGCATTTAAATGTAAGTGACGGTAATATGGAAGAAGGCAGTTTACGTTGCGATGCCAATATTTCTATACGTCCGCAAGGCACTACTGAATTTGGAACCCGCTGCGAAGTAAAAAACCTAAACTCAATGCGTAACGTACGTAGAGCAATGGATTTCGAATTTGGCCGTCAGGTAGAAGTGATTAGCAATGGAGGAAGGATTATTCAGAGCACATTGAATTTTGATGCTGACAAAGGCACTACGTCACCAATGCGTACTAAAGAAGAGGCGAACGATTATCGCTATTTTTCAGACCCTGATTTACAACCCATTCATATTTCAGATGATTGGCTGGCAGAGATCAAATCATTGATGCCCGCTTTGCCAAATGAAATTTCAGAGCAATTGATTGCCGATTTTGGAATCAGCAAGGCAGATGCAGCATTATTTGCAGAGGATTTAGATCTTCTGGTTTATTTTAATACATCCAAACCGGTTGTAAATAATAAAAAAAGCCTGATCAATTGGTTAATCGGTCCAATAAGGGCTGTTTTAAACGAAAAAAGGATTGGCATTACCGATTTTAAAGTAAAACCTGAGCAGCTAGCGGAGGCAATTAATTTGGTTGATGATAAAAAAATTACCCAACAGATTGCAATTCAACAATTATTGCCAGCTATTGAATCAAAGGAAAATGCAAACGTTACCCATTTAGCGCAATCATTAAACTTACTTATTTCTGAAAATGGAGACGAATTAAGTGGTTTTATTGATGAAGTGTTAAATAAATACCCTCAACAGGTAGAAGCGTACAAGAAAGGTAAAAAGGGCGTTTTAGGTTTGTTTGTTGGTGAGGTAATGAAACTAGCCAAAGGAAAAGCCGATGCTAAAAAATTAAATGAATTAATACTTGAAAAACTGAAATAATGAGACTAAAACAATTGAGCCTGATCATGCTGATCGCGATTGCCTTCACTGCATGTAAATCTAAAGATAGCTTTACGATTGACGGAACTTTCCAAAATCCGGGTAAGGAGAAGAAAGTATTTTTATACGGCATGCAAAATAGCAATATGGTTGCAATCGATTCAACTAATTTATCAGAAAAAGGTGAATTTAAATTCATCCGTAAAACTCCATCAGTCGATTTCTTTAGGGTATCAGTAGGTAACCATGAGTTTATGTTAATTGCAAAAAATGGCGATGAAATTAAATTAGAGGCTGATTTGGCTGATAAAACCATGGCGTATAAAATTTCAGGAGCGAATGAGGTAGAAAAATTATCAGAACTGAATGCCATTAGAAATAATTTTGCGAAACAGGTAGAAAAATTGCAGGCCGATTTTGAAGCAAAAGTGGCAACACAACCTCAAAACAGGGCTGCTGTATTAGAATCAATGAAACCTCAGTACGAATCTTATATCAACCAATTGAATACACAGATTATAAAATTTGCTAAAGACAATAAAGGTACGCTAGCTAGTTTCTATGCCATGAATACTTTAAGTCCGCAAGAATTTGAAGGAGAACTGGTGAAATTTGCCGATGAAGTTAAAGAAGAAATTAAAGGTAATGCTACGGTTGATGCTTTTGTAAAACAGATGGCGCTTTTAAAGGCTGTTCAGGTGGGGCAGGTTGCTCCGGCATTTACCATTAATACAGCAGACAATAAACCGGTAAGTTTATCAGATTATAAAGGGAAATATGTGCTGATCGACTTTTGGGCATCATGGTGCCAGCCTTGCCGTCAGGAGAATCCGAATGTAGTTAAAGTTTACAATAAATATAAAAATAAGAACTTTGATATTATTGGCATTTCGTTAGATACTGATAAGGCTGCATGGTTAGGAGCAGTAAAAGCAGATGGATTAACCTGGACACATGTATCAGAATTAAAAGACTTTAACGGCGAAACGGTAAAAAAATATCAGGTACAAGCCATCCCAACTTCTTATCTGGTTGATCCTGCTGGAAAAATAGTAGCTAAAAACTTGCGTGGCGACGAACTGGAAGGCTTTTTAGCTAAAACGTTACGTTAAAAAAAATTCCATGTTAAACTAATTTAAGTAATTAACAATTTCTTAACTTAGACTTAACTAAATATTGCATCATAGACACTACTTTCGTAACAAATATTTAACTATGAACAACGCAGGTCAGAAAATATTAATTGTTGATGATGAACCAGATATTCTGGAGCTTATTGAATATAATCTTAAAAAAGAAGGTTATCAGGTTTTCACAGCTACCAATGGCCAGGAAGGAATTACTGTTGCGAAAAAGGTACATCCGGATTTGATTATCCTGGATATTATGATGCCTAAAATGGATGGGATTGAGGCTTGCCGTTTAATGCGTGCAATACCCGAGTTTAAGAATACATTTATGGTTTTCTTAACCGCCAGAAGTGAAGAGTATTCAGAAATTGCAGGTTTTAATGTAGGTGCTGATGATTATATCGCAAAACCAATTAAACCACGTGCTTTAGTGAGCCGTATAAATGCTATTCTAAGAAGAAATACTGGTACGGAAGAAGTATCTGAGAACAAATTGGAAATTGGAGATTTAGTAATCGACCGTGAAGCTTATTTGGTTTTTCAAGGCGGTAACAAAGTGGTATTGGCCAAAAAAGAATTTGAGCTTTTGTATTTACTGGCGTCAAAACCAGGAAAAGTTTATACACGCGAATCGATCCTAAAAAATATCTGGGAAGATTCAGTAGTGGTAACTAATAGGACTATCGATGTTCACATTCGTAAACTTAGAGAAAAATTAGGTGAAACTTATGTATCAACCGTAAAAGGAGTAGGTTATAAGTTTGAGCTTTCTTAAATTATAAAAGCTAAAGGTATTAAGCCGTTCTGATCAAACATCGGGGCGGCTTTTTTTTGTTTTTCATTTCTACTGCTGTAGAAAAAATTGATGATTCAGATTTCTCCATTTCGCTGCGCTTCAGTCGAAAGGACGATTACCTGCGCTGGCAATATGAATAAATTAAGGACAACGTCGACTGTAAGAAAAAATAAAATCGTACTTTTGCGCTTCATTAATTACAGCACAGCTTGAAGTTTCCAAATTTTAAAGACCTTATTCTTTTCGAAGACAACGATTTTATTGTGATCAATAAACCTCCATTTTTAGCCTCGCTTGATGAGCGTGGCGGATCGGGAGAAACCAATGTATTGCGCTTAGCTAAACAATACAGTGATGATGCACAGGTTTGTCACCGCTTGGATAAAGAAACTTCTGGTGCGTTAATTATTGCTAAAAACCCTGAAGGTTACCGTCATGCTTCTATGCAGTTCGAAAGAAGAAAGGTGAATAAAACCTATCATGCGGTAGTAGACGGACATGTTATTTTTGACAAGCTAACAGTTGATTTGCCCATTTTAAACGATGGCAATAAAAACGTGACCATTGATAGGGTGGAAGGTAAAAGAGCAGAGACTATCTTCGACTCATTAAAATACTACAAACACTATACTTTGGTGGAATGTAAGCCAATAACAGGCCGTATGCACCAAATTCGTATTCACCTGGCTACGCAAAGAGCAGCCATTGTGGGTGATGATATGTATAAAGGTAAACCTGTTTTTCTTTCTTCAATTAAAAGGGGGTATAAATTAACCAAAGGTGAAGAGGAGCAACCAATCATGAAACGTTTTGCTTTACATGCCCGCCATTTGGTTTTTAAAGGACTTAACGATCAGGATATTGTGATCGATGCACCATACCCGAAAGATTTTGCAACATTAATTAAATTATTGGATAAATTTGATGCATAAAAGAAGCCTTTAAATTGGCTTCTCCCTTTGTTTTTGTTACTTTTGGGCATCGCCCTCTATTTAAAAAAACAATAGAATGTACATCAGATTTGTAAATTACCTTGATAAGATTAACCAATACCGAAAATCTAAAATATCAAACCGTAATTTCTTAGTTATCCTTGCCGTAATTGTCGGGATTTTGGCCGGATTGGCTGCCGCTGCTTTAAAAAGTTTAACCCACCACATCGAAGAATTTCTTCAGTCTGATTGGCATTGGAAATACAAATACTACCTGTATTTTATTTTTCCGATGATCGGTATTTTATTAACCGTACTGTACATCAAATACTTTATCCGTAAAACGAAGTTCGAAACAGGATTAACTCCTTTACTTTATGCTATTTCGAAAAAATCGAGTAAGGTAGAAGCACACAATATTTATTCACAGATCATAACTGCAGCAGTTACGGTAGGTTTTGGTGGCTCTACAGGTTTGGAAGCACCTATTGTAACCAGTGGGTCAGCCATTGGATCCAATCTTGGCCGTGTATTGGGTTTATCGTACCGCGAAATTACCATGCTAGTGGCTTGTGGTGCAGCCGCTGGTATTGCAGGAGCATTTAATAGCCCTGTAGCGGGAATTGTTTTTGCCATTGAAATTCTATTGCCCGAATTTACCATCCCTGCATTTATCCCACTTTTATTATCCGCCGCAACAGCAGCAGTAGTTGCAAGACTATTTTATACCCAGCAGCTTTTCTTTTTGGTTACAGAAGGCTGGAAAGTTAATGCCTTGTTTTACTATGTCATCCTGGCTTGTTTTATTGGTTTATTCTCCATCTATTTTACCAAAGCCAATTATGCTGTAAAAGGATTATTTTATAAAATAAAACATCCTTACACTAAAGTGGTTGTAGGTGGTTTGATGTTGGGAGCTTTGGTATTTCTATTTCCAACACTATATGGTGAAGGATACATTACCATAAAAGGGTTATTAAAAGGCGATTATAATACCGTAATTAACAACAGTATTTTTGCCGATTATAATACCATTCCGGCTATAGTAGTGTTGTTTTCTTTGGTAACCATTTTCATGAAGTCCATAGCGACTTTGGTTACTTTAGGTGCTGGTGGTAATGGAGGTACATTTGCACCCAGTTTAATTATGGGTGGTTTAATCGGGTTTATATTTGCTTACGTGGTGAACCTATCAGGAATAGCACAGCTTAACGTTTCTAATTTTATTGTGGCTGGTATGGCTGCTGCTTTGGGCTCCATTATGCATGCGCCTTTAACAGGTATTTTTCTGATCGCTGAAATTACGGGAGGGTATATTTTAATGGTGCCATTGATGATTACCACTGCAATTTCTTACGCCATTAACCGCAGCTCGCAAAAACACTCTATTTACACGAAAGCACTAGCCGATAAAGGAGAACTATTATCTCACGAGGATAAGGATACCACTGTTTTAAACCAGATGAAACTGAAATACCTGATCGAGAAAAGTTATCCTCAGTTAAAGATGAATGATCTGATTTCCGTTAAAATGAATGAAATTTTGCAATCGCATAAAAATATCTGTGCGGTTACCGATGAACTGGGTGATTTTAAGGGGATTATTTATATTGAAGAGTTATTTAATGAGATGATCAACCATCCTGATAAAGGAAATTTAATGGCTTCTCATTTGGTTCAGTCTGCACCGAATACCATTAAAGAAAATGATGAACTTAAAATGGTACTAGAAAAAATGGAACAGGATAACGTATGGATTTTACCGGTGTTAACCGCACAGAATCAATATTTAGGTTTTGTTTCTAAAGCAGCTATCTTTAATAAATACAGGGCATTGCTGATGAGGCAAAATGATTATATGGGATAACCCCTAAATCCTATGATATCGCCATTTCGACCGTAGTGGAGAAATCTATTAGCAAATACTTTAATAGATCTCTCCATTTCGCTAAGCTTCAGTCGAGATGACGATTTGTAAATTAGTTCAACTTACTCAGCTCTCTTTAAACCGAACTTTTCAATTTTACTATATAAGTGACTTCTTTGGATATCTATTTCATCAGCTGTTTTTGATACATTCCAGTTGTTTTTTTCCAGCTTGAATTTGATGAATTCGCGTTCCGCATAATCTTTGTAATCCTGAAAATTATTAAACGAATCGAAAGAGGAAGCCAGGTTAGATCCGCCAGCACCCGCAATCTGTGTACTGGTTGCGGCGCCAATATTTGTACCACCGCCTGGATTAGCAAAGGCACGTACATCATTTTCGGTAATAACCTTATCGCTTAAAATAATCAAACGCTCAATCATGTTGTGTAACTCACGTACGTTACCTGTCCATGGTAAAGCCTGCAAAGCCGCCATGCCACCTTCATTTATCTTCTTAACCGGCATTCCATAATCACTGCAAATGCTTTCTAAAAAGTTTTGGGCAATAACAGGAATATCATCAGTACGCTCTGTTAAATGCGGAACGTGGATATTGATTACATTTAATCGGTGGTACAAATCCATACGGAAATTACCATCTTCAATTTCTTTTAATAAATCTTTATTGGTTGCTGCTAAAACACGAACGTTTACTTCAATTTCCTTTTCACCACCCACACGCGAAATTTTATGCTCTTGCAAAGCACGTAGAACTTTTGCCTGGGCAGAGAGGCTCATATCGCCAATCTCATCCAAAAATAAAGTTCCGCCGTTGGCCAGTTCAAATTTACCGATACGTTGTTTAACAGCAGAGGTAAAAGAACCTTTTTCGTGACCAAACAATTCACTTTCAATTAATTCTGAAGGAATAGCAGCACAGTTTACTTCGATTAAAGGACTGTCGGCACGGTTCGATTTCTCGTGTAACCAACGCGCTACCAGTTCTTTACCGCTACCATTTGCACCGGTAATTAATACACGGGCCTCGGTAGGAGCAACACGCTCAATGGTTTCCTTAATTTTAGAAATGCTTTCAGATTCACCTAAAATCTCGCGGGTTTTACTTGCTTTACGCTTTAAAACCTTGGTTTCAGTAACTAAATTTCCACGGTCTAAACCATTACGTACAGTGATCAGTAAACGGTTTAAATCAGGTGGTTTCGAAATAAAATCGAAAGCTCCTTTTTTGCTGGCTTCAATGGCAGTTTCAACGGTTCCATGTCCAGATATCATAATAAAAGGCAAGTCTGGCTTGATAAGCTGTGCCTGTTCAAGCACTTCCATACCATCCATCTTATTCATCTTGATATCGCAAAGAACCAGATCGAAATTTCCTTTTTTGATCATTTCGAGGCCGTCGATACCGTTATCGATATCTTCAACATCGTAATTTTCATATTCCAGAATTTCGCGTAAAGTACTCCTTATCGCACGCTCATCGTCAATTATTAATAATTTAGCCATTAGAGATCTATTCTTTAATTTTTGAAATGCGAATATATTATTTTTTAATTAATGTATAGTTTTTTATACAATTTATACGCAATAAACTTGATAAAGGTTAAATATTTAATCTCAGTAGGAATAATCGAGTTTAAATTTGCTTAGATCTGGTTGATGCATTTTCTTACGGTTTAATTCCACTTCATAAATGCTTTTGCCCAGGTTTTTCATAAAGGGGAAACAGACGGTATCGTATTCATATTTGTTATCGTTAAAAATTCCATCTTCGTTACTTTGAACAACCGCAGTTAGAAAATATTCAATTCCGTTTTTAAAGTCAACAAAATAAGAGTTGTCGATAATGTAGCCATAGCTATCGCCGTATTTATTAAAGATTCTGATGTTTGGATCTGGTGTTACCTGCGCTCTTCCATAATATAGCATTTTAGCATAAGTAGGCCAGAATTCTTCAGGATTGTATTTAGGATAATCGCTCTCTGTTGGATATTTGCTCATATAGGTGTAGATGAGCTTATAGTCTTCAGGAGTAAGTTTAAATCTCTCTTTAACAGGAAATGCTTCAGGAAACATCAGTTTCTGCATTAGTTTTTGCTGATCGTTGATGGCAAAGGCATTTTTTCCTGCCAAGCTAAATGGTTTATTAACCAGTTTATCGGCACTGTCCAGATAGCCTTTACCCATTACCAGATTGGTCAATTTCAATTTATATTCTTTTGGATCGTACTGTGCAGGTTGATGATAAACTAATTTATCGCCATTATAAAACCTAATGGGATTGCTGTGCCTGGCTGATTCTCCTGCATCACCAATGGCCAATCGGTTTAAAATACGACTATTATTTAACCCGTTAGCTTTTAGTTTTTTATTAATTTCTGCTCTTCCAATAAATTCAAATAAGCGGTTAAAGGCATCATTATCGCTGGTAAGCAAAATCTTTTTAATATAATGTGCTATTGATGGAAGTTCGCTTTTAGCACTCGTATCTGTTAAAACCTTTGTTTGATCTTTAAATGCACTGTCAGTAATCATTGTACTATAAGGCGTTAAGCCGGTACTTTTCAAAAGGTTCACTTTTTCAATAGCAAAAATGACTGCAGCAAGCTTAACCGTACTGGCAGGATAAAAATAATGGTGAGGATCTAAATTATAACTAAAGGTTTTAAAGGAGGGTTTATTCTTCGAATCACGGTTTATTTGGGTATAAAGAATCTGAATCTGGTTTTTATCGGAATGGTTAAGTACAGCGGAAAAAAGTGTAGGCTTGCTTTCCATTAGCTTTTTTAGAAAAAGAGTATCGGTTTTTTGTGCCATAACAGATAAGCTGATCAATGAAAATACAATAATTAAAATCCTTTTCATGGGTGGAAATTTGATTCCTAATTTAGCTTTTTCTGTTAGAAAGACTGTCTTCCATTCATGCATTTTACATATTGGTTAATTTTGTTACTTTTGCTGCGCTTTTGGTTTCCGGTTTTACACCCGGAATTAAAAGGGAATACAGTGTAAATCTGTAACTGTCCCGCAGCTGTAAGCTCCTTAACGGATTTCCAATCAATTTGCCACTGTCCCGACACGTCGGAATGGGAAGGCCGGAAAACCGGGAGTAAGTCAGAAGACCTGCCTTAGCATTATATTTCATAGCTTTCGGGGATTGAAGCTAAGGAGTGATGTACTTACGTATTCGTATTTTCATTTCTTTTCTATCTGTTGGCTGTGGGTTAAACTCACAATCAAAATGACACAAAAACATTCTGCCTATGCGGGCAAAATGCAGTTTTTTCTATTTTCTTCCATTTTATGGACAGGATTTTTATTGCCTTTAAATACCTGGGCACAAAATGACAGTACCAAAAAAGCAACTCAGCTGAAAGAGGTTCAGATCAGGGAGTACCGTTTAACTGAGCAAAGCAAATCACCAACACCGCTTCAGATCTTATCGGGCGAAGATCTGAAAAGAATCAATAGTTTATCAGTAGCTGATGCCATCCGTTACTTTTCGGGTGTACAATTGAAAGATTACGGTGGAATAGGTGGTTTAAAAACGGTAAATGTTCGAAGCTTAGGCACCAACCATACAGCAGTTTTTTTAGACGGCATCCAGATTGGCAATGCACAGAACGGGCAAGTAGATTTAGGGAAATTCTCGCTCAGCAATCTCGAAGAAATTGCTTTATACAGCGGGCAAAAACCTGAATTGCTTATTCCAGCTAAAGGTTATGCTTCGGCTAGTAGTATTTATTTAAAAACCAAAGAACCTGATTTCGAAGGAAACCAGCGACAACAAGTTGAGCTGGGTTTAAAAAGCGGATCGTTTGGATTAATCAATCCTTCTTTAATTTATCGCCATAAAATTAACGAGAATTTAATTGCCAGTATCAATACCGAATATATACATGCCGATGGGAAATATAAATTCAGGTATACCAATGGCGTTTTTGATACCACTGCGGTAAGAAATAATGGTGATGTAGAACGTTTCCGTTTACAGGCCGCATTGTTTGGCAAATTTAGAAACGGAAAATGGCATGCCCAGGCTTATTCATTTTTATCAGATAGGGGGTTACCAGGAGCTATTGTGGCCAACAGATTCGATTTTACGCAAAGAATCTGGGACCGCGATTTCTTTATCCAGGGGAGCGTAGAGAAAAACCTATCCGATAAATTCAGCATAATTGTAAATGGAAAATGCGCTTATGTTTATCAGCGTTATTTAGATCCTGATTATGTAACCACCACTGGCTTTTTAGATAACCGCTTTAAAGAGCAGGAAGCTTACTTATCTGTATCGGGAAAATATAAAATCAGTTCGGTTTGGGAGGTGGCTTATGCATCTGATTATACCTTTCAGACTTTGGATGCCAATATTTATCGTTTTCCTTACCCAAGCAGGAATACTTTTTTAAATGTGTTAAGTTCATCTTTAACACTAGAACAGCTCACTATCCAGGCAAATGTATTGAGCACCACTGTAATTGATCATGTAAAGTTATATTCTTCAGCGGGTAACAAGCAGGTTTTTAGTCCAACGGTAATGCTTTCGTGGAAGTTTTTAAAGGATCGGGACATCAGGGTCAGGGCATTTTATAAAGACATTTTCAGGATGCCTACTTTTAATGATCTGTATTATACTTTTATTGGTAATACGCTTTTAAAGCCTGAATACACTAAACAGTATGATGTTGGTATAACCTATTTCAAAAACTTCAAAAATCAGCAATTAAAGTTTATTGATATCCAGTCTGATGTTTATTTCAACCGGGTAAAAGATAAAATTGTGGCACAACCAGGTGCAAACCTGTACCGCTGGATTATGTACAATATCGGTTTGGTCGATATTCATGGTTTGGAAATCAATGCCAAAACCGCATTTGAGCCTTTTACCAATCTACTGGTTAATGTTGGACTGAATTACACTTATCAAAAAGCAGTCGATGTGACTTCAAAACAGGAGGAAAATTATCAGGATCAGATTCCTTATATCCCCGAAAACAGTGGTTCATTTTTAGCACGCATGGATTGCCAAAACTGGCATGCAAACTATGGCTTCATATACACAGGTTTCCGTTATAATCAAAAGGCAAACAACATTTATAATTACATGGAGCCCTGGTACACCCATGATGCAGCCATTGGTTATGAGTTTAAGCTAAAAAAAGGAAGTATCAATATCAACTGCGAAGTAAATAACCTGCTTAACCAATACTACGACCTAATCCCAAATTTCCCAATGCCGGGTAGAAATTACAGGCTAACGCTAAATTATAAATTATGAGGCCTTTAAAATCTAAGATATATATATTGGTTTTATTGTTGGCTATTTGCGCCTGTAGAAAAGATCCCCAGCCTTTGCCTTCGGAAATTAGCAAGGTAGAACCAGAGCCAACTTCTGCCATTAAAGGTTTTTACCTGGTTAACGAAGGCAATATGAACATGAACAAGGCCTCTTTAGATTATATGGACCTGGTAAATGGCATTTATACCCGAAACTTATATAATGAGGTAAACCCAGATGTAACCAAAGGTTTGGGCGATGTGGGAAATGATATTGGATGTTATGGTAGCAAGCTTTATGTAGTGGTTAATGTATCGAATAAAGTTGAGGTGCTGAATGTGAAAACGGGAAAGAAAATCGGACAAATCAATATCACCAATTGCCGTTATATCACTTTCAATAACGGCAAAGCTTATGTAAGTGCTTATTTAGGTAAAGTTGGCGATCCGAAGGCACCGAATGGAATTGTGGCCGAGATAGATACCGCAGCACTCAGCATAAACCGTAATGTTGAAGTTGGCAGACAGCCAGAAGAAATGGCCATTATTGGTAGTAAATTGTATGTAGCCAATTCTGGTGGTTATAGTCCGCCGAATTATGAGCATACCGTATCGGTAATCGATCTACCTAGTCTTAAAGAAATTAAACGCATTGAAGTTGCCATTAACCTGCATCGTATAAAAGCTGATCGTTATGGGGACTTGTATGTGACCTCACGTGGTGATTATTATACCATCCCTTCAAAGCTTTTTGTAATTGATACCCAAACCGACCAAATTAAAAAGGTATTCAATATTGCCGCTGGTAATCTGGTTATCGATGATGATTACGCTTATATCTATAGTACAGAATGGAACTATATAGCGGGTAAAAATAACATTAGCTATAACATGATCAACATAAAGGACGAAACGATAATGGACCGCAAATTCATTACGGATGGTACTGAAAAGAACATTAAAATCCCTTACGGAATTGCGGTTAACCCTACCAGTAAAGATGTATATGTAACTGACGCTAAAGATTATGTTACGCCCGGAAAATTACACTGTTACAGCCCGGAAGGCCGCCTGAAATGGTCGGTTACTACTGGCGATATCCCAGCCCACATTGCATTTATAAATTAAATATATACCATGAGCAAATTTTACAAAAAACACATTTTAATTATCCTCGCCGCAACGGCTGTGTCTATTTCTGCCTGTAAAAAGGATAGATCAGAGATAGTGGAAAAAAAACAGATCATTACAGACACCAAAGGGATTTATATGCTTTGCGAAGGATTGATGGGGAATAATAACAGTGCCATTTCCTATTATGATGTAGCAACCAAAACTGCAGTTGCCGATTATTACAAACAGGTAAATGGCGTATCGTTAGGAGAAACCGCAAACGATTTAGAGCAATATGGCAGCAAAATGTATTGCGTCGTAGCAGGTATTCAGGGTACAAAACAATCGTTTTTGGATATTATTGATATTAAAACCTGTAAATCACTAAAAAGAATTCCATTCAATTCGACCACTGATGGTTATATCCCAAGGTTTGTAGCTTTCTACAAAGATAAAGCTTACGTTTCGAGATATGATGGAAAAGTGAGCCGTATCGATACCGCATCGATGGCTGTTGATGGTGAAATTACCTTATCGGAAGGACTTGAACAACTGGCAGTAGCTAATGGCAAGTTATATGTGTGCAATTCGTCACATCCTTATTATCAGAACGGAGCAAAAAACAAGGTATCAGTAATCGATTTAGCAACCTTTACCAAAACGAAAGATATTGCCGTAAACAATAATCCTGTAAGGATACAAGCGGCCGATAATGGTGATTTGTTCGTGGTATGCTGGAATGACTATATCATTAATAACAATCCATCATTGGATAGGATCAGCAGCGCTACGGATACCAAAATTGCATCTTACAATTATGATCTGGGTGCTATTGCCATCAATGGATCAACAGCTTATCTATCTAAAGATATTTACAGCAGCCCTGATATTAAAGCCCTTAATACCACTAGTGGCGCCTTAGGTGCAAGTTTAATTACTGATGGGCAGGTTATTAATACCATTTATGGAATCACCATTAATCCATTCAGCAAAGAGGTTGTGGTTGCCGATGCCAATAACTACAACAACAGCGAGGGTCTTACTTATTGCTTTGGGACGGATGGAAAAGTAAAGTTCAGCTTTAAAACTGCAGGTTTGCCGCAACATGCCGTATTCAATTACAATTATAAATACGAATAATAAAAGTATCCAAAAAATAAATAATCAATAACACATGAAAAAAACTTATCTAATAGTAATGCTCGGTATTGCAACCCTGATCTACAGTTGTAAAAAAGACACTGAAGTTGCACCAGATGTTAACCTCACCATTAAAGGAGAAACAATGACATCAAAAGTAAATACCAAAATCGCTTTTGCTGCCGGAACTAACAATGGCATTGAGTTTAATCACCAATGGAAGTTGGATGGTAAAGTGGTAAGTAATGTCTATAATTACGATTTTACGCCAACTAAAGCCGGCACTTATGTTATTGAGTATACCGCAAGTAATAACACTGGATCGTTTGCTCACAAATACACAGTAACTGTTCCGGTTCCGGTGGTAGAAATTACACCGAATAGCACCAAATATATCACTGCTGTTTTCGAATACCTCCCAGCACCTGGCCAGTTTATTAATGAGAATTTGGGTAGCCTGGCTGGCGCACAAAAAATTATTGGTGATGTAAACAAAACCGGTCTCATCAGCTTAGGAGGCTTTGGTGGTTATGTTATTTTTGGCTTCGATCATTCTGTAGTGAATAATGCAGGCGCAGATCTGGCTGTTTACGGTAATCCGATCGGAGGTACAACGCCATGGGCTGAGCCGGGGATTGTAATGGTAAGCCAGGATGTAAACGGTAACGGAAAACCTGATGATGAATGGTATGAACTGGCTGGTAGCGAATACAATAACCCCTTAACCATTAAAAATTACGAAATCACTTATACCAATCCAAAAGGCTTTGCCAATGTAAACTGGACGGATAACCAGGGTAACAGCGGTACTTATGATGTAAACAACTTCCACAAGCATAATTTCTACCCTGAATTTGCGCCTGATCAGGAAAAACTAACTTTAAAAGGAACTATGCTTCCATCTTCTTGGGGTAAAAACGGCGGTATTTTCATTAACAGTGCATTTGCATGGGGTTATACGGACAGCTGGTCTATCGATGATGATTATGCCACTAAAAGATATAACAGTTTTGATTTAGATTGGGCAGTTGATAAAAATGGAAAGAAAATCGCTCTAAATACTATCGATTTCGTGAAAGTATACACCGGACAAAGGGAAAAAGGAAATACACTTTTGGGCGAAATATCAACCGAGGTTAAAGGTGCTATGGATTTAGGTATAAAATAGTATCGATCAAAACAGGATTAATGCAATCTTAATTCAATTCAAGAAAATGGCCAAAGAATCGTAGGACAACAGTTTGAAGGGCAAAGATTAAATTCTTAGCAATATCAACTTCTGTCTTCCGACATCTGCCCCGGACTTTAAAATATGAAAACAAAATCTATTATCAGCTTAATGCTTTTATCAACTGTACTTTTCTCATGTAAAAAGGAAAGTGCAGTTGAAAAAGATGGAACGGGAGAAAAGCCTGTTGCTAATCAATCTCCTTATTTAAACAAAATATACGAATTCAAACAAGCTCCCGGGCAGTTTACCAACGATCTGGTTAAAACGGACATACTGATCGGTAGCGCTGGCAATGGTCTGGTTTCACTTGGCGCTTATGGTGGTTTTATCGTATTTGGTTTCGATCACAGTGTGACTAATGCAGCCGGTGCCGACCTCGGTATTTATGGCAACCCCTTAATTGGTATGGATATGGAATTCTCGGAGCCCGGCATCGTGTGCGTAATGCAGGATCTAAACAAAAATGGATTGCCTGATGATGTTTGGTATGAACTTGCCGGAAGTGAATACAATGCCTCACCGACCATCAAAAATTATATAATCACCTATTACAAACCCTCAAAAGTAACGGATGATGTACGCTGGACGGATAATCAGGGTAAAGAAGGCTTTGTGCTGAGAAACCAGTTTCATGCGCAGGATTATTTCCCTTCATGGGCAACTACAAACGAAATTTCTTTCACCGGAACTTTGCTTAAAAATACATTGAACCCTGGAGAAATCATCACCAATAAACCTTTCGCATTTGGCTATTCTGATAATGGATCGAGTGAGTACATCGCTTTGCAGGAATCGCTGGGGAGAGGATATAACACCTTCGATATTGATTGGGCAGTAGATGCAGCCGGAAAAAAAGTAAATCTCACCGCTATCGATTTTGTAAAGGTATATACCGGCCAGAATAGCAATGGAAATCCTTTCAGTCCGGATAATGATAATGAGCGGTCGCGCTATTTAGGCGAAATCTCAACAGAATTTGGCGGAGCGGTTGATCTTAAACTTTTAAAAAATAAATAACACAATATATTATAATGAAACAATTGAACTTAAAACAGCTTCTGATAGGGGCATTAGTTTTAACTACCGGCTTATACGCTTGTAAAAAGGACAGTATAGAAAACCTGCAGATAGATCCGGTTGTAGGTAAATACGAAAATGGCTTTTTTGTAATTGGGGAAGGTTCTTATGGCCAAAATTCGGGCGCAGTGAGTTTTTACCGTTATGGTGATGATACCCTTAATATCAGGGCTTATGAAAAAGAAAATCCAGGTAAAATACTATCAAATGCTGCCAAAACCAGTACGTTGCAGTTTGCTTCGGTTATTAACGGAAGTATTTATTTAATGTGCAAGGTAAATGGCCCGATTGTAAAAATAAACGAATACACCTTAAAAGAAGAAGCAAGATATGTACAGGAAGCCAGCAACTGGAGAAGTATTATACAGGTTGATGGAAACAGGGGATTGGTGAGTGCAAACGATGGTGTTTACCAGATTGATCTGAACACATTAGCCGTACAAAATAAACTGACTTCAGTTGGTGCAGTGAATACCGGCGACATGTGGAAAAAAGGCGATTACATTTACCTGTTGCAGAGCAATGGTGCCAAAATTGTATCCGCTAATAATTATTCACTAATTAAAAGTTTCTCCGGTATTAACAGAGGTTTTGCTCAAACACCTAATGGAAAAATTTGGGCATCTACGGGTAGCAGGTTAATTGCCATTGATAATAACTTAGATACAGCAGGTATAGCATTACCTGTGTCAATAGGAACATTTGGATTGGATGCACCGACCCGCATTACCTCATCAACAAAAGAAAATGCCGTTTTCTATCACTCAGGAAAGGCAATTTATAAATACATTGATGGTGATAAAACGTCGCTATCGCAGCCATTTATTAATATAAGCGAAGATCCTTTTATGGTTTACGGAGCCATCCGTTACGATAAAAACAGAGATTATATCGTAGTAAACGGAATTCAAAATTATGGGGCAGCTGCTACCGTAAACTACTTATTGATTTATAATGCATCTACAGGTGCATTGGTTAAAAGAATTAAATACGGTGGTGATGGCGTTACTACCGATTTTACAAAGATATTTTTTAATGATTTAGCAATCTTTCATTAAAATTATTACGCCTCAAATGTTAAAGGTCTGCAAATCATTGCAGGCCTTTTTTATGAAGCTTGATTTTATACTATAAGCCCTCATTTATAAACCTGGTAGTAGCTGTAGCCTCCGGTTTCCCCGGAGCTATAGCGAATAACGGGAATGCCGTTTCCGAAGCATCACTGAAAATGCTTTTCAAAGGAAAATTTTAATTCTAAATAGTCTGCACCACTATTTCATAAAGATAAGAGCAACCTAATAGACATATTAAACTGCTTTTGGCTCTCCGCTCTTTTTACTACCTTTGCGCTGCTTTTGGTTTCCGGCTTACAACCGGGATTAAAAGGGAATACAGTGTAAATCTGTAACTGTCCCGCAGCTGTAAGCTCTGTAACGTTTTTCAATTCTTAAGTCACTGCCCAATTAACTACTGAGCGGGAAGACGGAAAAAACGGGAGTAAGTCAGAAGACCTGCCTTTAGCGTTTAATTTCATAGCTTTCGGGGATTGAAGCTAGGATTGAGATATTAACGTTGTTCGTATTTTCATTTCCTTTTCTAATCTGTTGGCTGTGGGCAAATCCACAATCAAATGAACAAAAAAAGAATGCTAACTGTAGCCAGTTTAGGGCTCGCACAGTTAATGATTGGCCAGGTGGCTAATGCTCAAACTCAAGATAGTTTGCAGCTAAAAGATGTTGTAATTTCTGCAACAAAAAACGATCAGAAACAATCCCAGACCGGAAAAGTGGTCACTATCATCAGTCGCGAAGTATTAGATCGCAGCAATGGCAAATCATTACCTGATCTATTGAGCGAGCAAGCCGGGATCATTATCAGCGGAGGAAACAGTAATCAGGGGAAAGACAAAAGTATCTTTTTCAGGGGATCGGGCAGTGGTTATACCTTAATATTAATAGATGGTATTGTACAGAATGATCCTTCAAGCGTTAGCGGAACCTTTGATCTACGTTTGTTCTCCATTGACCAGATCGATCATATCGAGATTTTAAAAGGTGGTCAGTCTACCATTTACGGATCAGATGCCGTTGCAGGTGTAATCAATATTGTAACTAAAAAGGGTGGACTTAAAGGAAATACCATTTACGGTGTAGCCAGTGCAGGCAGCTTCGAAACTTACAAAGGAACGATCGGTTTAAATGGTGGTGTAGAAGGTTTTTCTTACAATATCAATTACACGCATTTCAAAACTGATGGTATTTCGGAAGCCGTTGCGCCAGTTGGAAGTGCTGCCATGTTTGATAAAGACGGTTTTAAAACAGATGGTTTAAATGCCAATTTCGGGATTAAACTCGACAAACATTTCTCTGTTAACCCTTTTCTGCGTTATTTCTATGGCGATTATAAAATAGATGAAGGTGCGTTTGCCGATGGCTTACCAACTAATAACTCTATTTTAAAGCAGTTTAGTGCGGGCTTTAATTCAGAATACAAATTCAATACTGGTAAAATAACTTTAAATTATAGCCACGAGAGCAACTCGAATGATGTAAAGTCTAGTTATGCAGGTTTTCCAAGTAATTTTTTAAACTTCGGTAAACTTAATGTAGTTGATTTATTCTACAACCAGAAACTGGGCAATAAATTAGATTTATTGGTAGGTATCGACAACAGAAAAATGAAATTAGTTACTGATACCAAAAACCCAACAACCAATATCTTCGCTGCTTATGGATCATTGTTCTTACATGATTTAAGCATTTTTAACCTGGAAGTAGGCGGACGTTACAATAAACATGACCAATATGGCGAAAACTATACCTACTCAGTAACTCCAAGTATCAATATTATTAAAGAAGTAAAATTATTTGGAACAGTATCTACTGCATTCAAAGTTCCTACACTGAATATGTTGTTTGGTCAATATGGTGCCAATCTTGATCTGAAACCAGAAAAATCTCAAAATTATGAGGCTGGTGTAAACTTAAATATCGATGAAGAAGCATTTACTTTGCGCATTACAGGTTTTAAACGCGATTTAACCGATGCTATCGTTTACACCACTGGTTATATTAATCAGGGTAACCAAAAGTATAAAGGTTTTGAGGTTGAGCCAGCGGCAAAATTCAGTGTTTTCAATATTAATGGTTACTATGCTTTTGTTGAAGGAAATACCGGAACAACCAATTTTTTAATCCGTAGACCAAAACACACCTTCGGCATTAATGCAGGTGCACAGGCAACCAGCAATCTATATGCAAGTGTTAACTTCCGTTATTTTGGCAAACGTTTCGATACCAATTTTATATCTTATTTAAATGAAGAGATGCCATCATATAACCTGTTAAATGCATATATAGAATATGCCCTAGCTAAAAAACGCGTGAAAGTATTTTTTGATGCTAAAAATATACTGAACAAAAAATATACTGAAATTATTGGCTACAATACACCGGGCTTTAACTTTAATACAGGTGTAAGTTTTAATATCCGCTAATAAAAATTTAACTTTGCAGCATACGTATTAACCAAAATAAAATGTCTCATTTAAAATTTAATCCACGCACATTAATTTTGCTGTTGATGATATTGACCATAACGGCGTTCCGTTTATTGGTAACATTCAACTCTGATGAATTAAAGTTCGCCAATTTCTCATCAATAGGGGCAGTAGCTTTATTTGGAGGAGCCTATTTTAAAGATAATTTAAAAGCATTTGCCTTCCCGTTATTAAGCTTGTTCTTAAGTGATTTCATTTTATCGGCCACTATATTTAGCAAATACAGCAGTGGTTTTCTTTATGACGGCTGGTATTGGACCTATATTGCCTTTGCTTTGATGGTATTGGTTGGTAGAATAATGCTTAAAAATGTAAACATAGTAAATCTGTTGGCATCAACCTTAGTTATTGTTTTAATCCACTGGATTGTGAGCGATATTGGTGTATGGTACCATAACCCTGCATATACACAAGATTTAGCTGGTTTTTGGGCATGTTTAGTCAAAGCTATTCCTTTCGAAATCAGATTCTTAGAAGGAACTGTAATTTATGGTGCTTTGCTTTTCGGAGCTTTCGAAATCTTGAAAGCAAAATACCCGGTATTAAAGCTGCAAACGCAACAGTTATAATTAATTGATTGGTGCTTCACCAAACAAAAAATAGAAATCCTCTTTTGATTCGATTCAAAAGAGGATTTTTTTTAACTTAGAAAATCAATTCCATTTTACCTATTACATCTTACATCCAAATGAAAGTTGTTTCTTTTTTACCTGCTACTACCAAAATGATCTACGATATGGGCCTGCAAGAATACCTGCATGGCGTAACATTCGAATGTCCCAAAGAGGCCGCAGATCAGCCAAAAGTTGTCCGCTGTATCCTCGAAGGCAAAAACTATTCAAGTATCGAAATCGATCGCATATTTTCAGCTTCAAAAGCGCAGGGTAAAAGTTTGTATTGGGTAGATGATGAATTGTTAGAAAGCATAGCGCCCGACGTGGTTTTTACACAGGATATCTGCGAGGTTTGCAACATCGATACCGTTTGTACAGAAACTGCCGTAATGAAGCTAAGCAAACTACCTACGCTTGTTCCTTTATCGCCTAATAATTTACAGGATGTATTCGAATGTGCCATAACCATTGCCAAAGCTTTGGGTAAGGAAGAAGTGGCTTTAAATTACCTCGCAAGCTTACAAAATAAAACAGATTATATTTTAGATCAGCTTAGGGCCAACCGCGCACCTTTAAAAAGGATTATGCTGATGGAATGGATCGAACCGATCTATAATTGCGGACATTGGATTCCTTTTCAGATTGCTGCAGCTGGTGGTATTGATATGCTTTCCAACCCTGCGGGTGATTCGATTGTTACCCCATGGGAAAAGATTCTGAAGTATAATCCCGAGGTTTTAGTGATTGCCCCATGTGGCTTTGATCAAAAAAGAAGCCTTGAAGAAATGGCGCTGCTCACCTCAAAACCAGGATGGGATAATTTAGAAGCGGTAAAAAATAATCAGGTTTACATTGCCGACTTTGATATGTTTACTCAACCAAGCGTAGGTACATTGGTAGAAGGTATTGAAGCTTTAGCCTGCATGCTCCACCCGGAGATTTTTAAAGCTGATAAAAATATGGCTAAGAAGTTTATCAATTACGCTCAATCACTACAATCAGTATAATTATTATATGAAATTAGTTGTGTTAACAGGAGCAGGGATCAGTGCCGAAAGTGGGTTAAAAACTTTTAGGGATGCTGATGGTTTGTGGGAAGGTTACAATATATATGATGTGGCCACACCCGAAGCCTGGGAAAGAAATCCAGGATTAGTACAGGAGTTCTATAACGAAAGAAGAAGACAGGTTTTAGCAGCAAAACCCAACCATGCCCATCATTTACTGGCAGAACTGGAAAAAGATTTTGATGTAGAAATTATTACACAAAATATTGATGATTTGCACGAAAGGGCAGGATCAACCAAAGTTACCCATCTTCATGGTGTAATTACCAAATCGCAATCCGATTTAAAATCAGAATTAGTTTATCCCATTACAGGCGCTGAAATTAAAATGGGCGAGTTATGCGAACTCGGTTCTCAGCTCAGGCCCCATGTAGTTTGGTTTGGTGAAGCCGTCCCGATGATAGAAGTAGCGGCTAAACTTTGTAAACATGCCGACGTATTTGCAATTATTGGTACATCTTTAGCCGTTTATCCGGCAGCAGGACTGATAGACTTTGTGCCATCTGTGATCGACAAATACATCATTGATCCTAAGACACCAGATGTAAAACGTTATAAAAACGTAATCAACATCGAGAAAAATGCAGTCGAAGGTGTTGCAGAGCTAAAAGAACTGTTGTCGAATGCCAGATAAAAAGATTTGTATTTTTAACTGGAGCGGAGGTAAAGACAGTACTTTGGCACTCCACTATGCCTTACTAGACCCAACTATAGAAATCTGTTACCTCATTACCACGGTTACAGAAAAGTACAATAGGGTATCCATGCATGGTGTTAGAGAAGCCCTGCTGATTAAACAGGCTGAAAGCATTGGTATCCCATTGTATCAGATTCGTTTAGGAGAAATGCCTGATATGGAAACCTACGATCATACAATGAAAGAGCACCTCACTAAGTTTAAAGAAGAAGGCATTACCCACTCAATCTTTGGTGATATCTTTCTGGAAGATTTACGGAAATACCGCGAAAACAAATTAGCAGAAATAGGAATTACTGCTATCTTCCCATTGTGGCAGAAAAATACGAAAGAATTAATTAAAGAATTCTTAAACCTGAGCTATAAAACCATCATTGTTTGCACGCAACAAAATCTCGAAAACTTTTGTGGAAAAGTAATCAGTATGGATTTAATTAATCAATTACCTGCAGAAATTGACCCTTGCGGAGAAAACGGAGAGTTTCATACTTTCGCCTTTGAGGGACCAATATTTAGGAAAAAAATCGCTTTTACCATAGGTGAGAAGGTATTCAGAACTTATAATATACCAAAGAAAACGGATGAAAATGAAGATTCACCATGCTCAACCTCAGCACTTTCCGGCTTCTGGTATTCAGACTTAGTGGAATAATTTTCCATTTTCAAAACATTTTGGCATCATTTTTTCTTTAGTACTGGTAATTAACTAAATCACACATCCATTGAAACCTGTTTAGCGAGGTTAGGTAGCTGAACAAGTGTCATTAAAAAAATTAAAAGTTATGAAAAAGATATTGGTAGTAATCGCATTAAGTTCTTCAGTTTTATTTGCTTGTAACAATAAAGCAAAAGAAGAAGCTGCATTAAAACAACAACAAGCTGACAAGGAATTAGCAATTAAAGCAGTAAAAGACAGTTTAAGATTAGATAGCTTTAAAAAAGCAGAAGTGGCTAAAGCAGAGCAAGAAAAAGAAGCTAAACACCAGGCAGAATTAATAGCAGCCAGAAAGGCAGGAGCAGCGTCGTCAAGATCATCAAGATCGTATGCAAGCTCTGGTGGTAGTTCAAGTGCTGCATACGGTGGTACACAACCAACAGCAAAGAAAAAAGGTTGGAGCGATGCAGCTAAAGGTGCAGTTATTGGTGGTGCAGCAGGAGCAGTTGGTGGTGCTTTAATCGATAAGAAAAAAGGTAGAGGTGCTATAATCGGCGGATTAGTTGGAGCTGGTGGCGGTTATTTAATCGGTAGAGGCGAAGACAGAAAATCTGGTCGGGTACAGCCTAAAAACTAATCTTTTTTTAAAAGATATGAAAAGTCCTGATTTACATCAGGACTTTTTTTATGTCTAATAAAAAATGATTAATATATTTAAAGAAAAAAGAACCCATGACAGAAATCCCTACCGCTGATAAAGGACAGATTCAACACTTCGTAATGTTCTGGTTAAAACCTCAACTTACTAAAACCGAAATCGCAGATTTCGCCAACTTCTTCGAAAGTTTAAAACCAATAAAATATATTAAAACATTAAGTTACGGCCTGGCGGCTAATACGCCTGTACGCCCCGTAACTGATAACTCTTTTACATACTCTTTAACCATTACATTTGCCAACATTGCAGATCATAACGCGTACCAGGAAGATAAAACACATTTAGATGCGGTAGAAAAATTCTCTCAAAACTGGTACAGGGTAGTAGTACACGATACAGTGGTTTCTGTTTAAAACCCATTTTGTTATTTCGTTTCAAACTGATAAATCTACATTTTAACCGCAGATGCACACGGATAAACACAGATTTTATTTAATTGCAACTTTATCTTGCCTAATGCCTAGAGATTTGTGTTTGATAAACAAAGGAGTTGTGAGGTAGGAACTGGCGGATCATCATTTCGACTGAAGCGCAGCGAATGGGGAAATCTTTAAACTAAGGTAAAAGATTTCTCCACTGCGGTCGAAATGACGACCTTGGCATAGAATTTTTATTGAAAGATGTTAGTTTAAAGTAATTCTTAGTCAATCCCAAAACCATTAAACATCCCATTTATTTGGCTAAATCAAGCGTCAAAATTATATTTTGTATAATAATTCAAAAATCAATATATCAATAACTTACATTACTTTATCTTAATTAAAACTATCAATAAGGACTTTATTTAATGGCAAAAATGCCCTTAAATTCAGAATATAATTTCGAATGACATATTAACATATTGAAAATCAGATAATTGATATGATTATTTCTAATATTGATGCCTGTTATATGCTGCTGTAAAGTCGGCGCGCATAATCTTAAATTTAGCGATAACAGTCTGGATAAATTCTTCATCCAAAATTTCGAACACATCATTTACGCCTCCTCCACTCAGGTCAAGCTCGGCCAATTTATAACTTTGCTCAAAAGTACCCTGCTCAAATTTGATGATGAATTTCTGGTTCATCGAAAAAATGGTAATCTTACATTCCGGATGTGGAAGTTCTGCTACTACTCTCATTTATTTATATTTTATTTACGATTCAATACATACACCATTAAGCGTACCCCAACTATCTATAATAGCGAAACGGGCAAACAACTCTTCATTATACCATTTACGCTCCCTGGTTAGTTTAATAACGTCTGAATGATCGTGTGATTGATAGGCGTAAGCCTTCATGCTTTCAGCGCTTTCCCATATCGAAAAAGTAGCCTGATCAAAAAAGGGATTTTCACCAACTCCGGCAGAAAGAACAAACCCAGGAGCATTTCTCATGGCATTCGCTGCCCGTTTTATATTCTGCCTAAACTCTTTTAATTTATTAAATTTAATAGCTGCGCGGGTGATCACTGCTATTTTACCCTGGTGCTGACTCTTGGTTTTTGAAATTTTAAACGGCTCTATTCCTGACCATAAGCCATGACTGGATAAAGGATTTAGTAAGATGGTAAAACTTTCGATCCCAAAAAAATTAAACCATTTTACAACAAAAGAATTACCATAAAAACGATCACAATCGTTTCTATTATCCCAGGCAGTAAGTACCGCCCAATGCTTATAATCTGGTGCAAGATCTACCTGAGCATCTTTTCCGCTTCCCATTAATTTCCAGAATCTACATGTTTTATTTAGCCATAGCGGCAATCTTAAAACCGCCATGCCGATAAATGCAAAAGGAATGGTTAGGCGATGGAATTTCGTAATGGTTAAGGCTACAATCATTAATTAAATTGATAAGGCTCAAAACTAATAATTTTAGAAATAGGTTGTCGTTCAAATTTCCGTCATTAAATCATCTTTACAGTTGCGTTTGGTAAATCATGATTAACTTTGGCTGTAAACGCAATAAACATGGCAGAAGATTTAACCATTACCCGAAACATATCGAAAGAAGAGCAGTACCAATCTATCATCCCTCAAATTGAGGCATTATTGTATGGTGAAACAGATTTTATAGCCAACCTGGCAAATGTTGCTGCTGCACTAAAAGAACAGTTTGGTTGGTTTTGGGTAGGTTTTTACCTGGTAAAACAGGATGAACTGGTATTGGGCCCGTTTCAAGGTCCGGTGGCCTGCACAAGGATTAAAAGAGGAAAAGGAGTGTGCGGGGCTTCATGGGAGCAGGCAGCAACTATTATTGTTCCTGATGTTGATGCGTTTCCCGGACACATTGCCTGCGCATCTGCTTCGAAGTCAGAAATTGTTTTGCCGCTGATTGTAAATGGTAAAGTGATTGGTGTTTTAGATGTGGACAGTGAAGTGTTGAATAAATTTGATGAGACAGATCAGATTTATTTAGAGCAAGTTATTCATGTTTTGTTAAATAGATAATTTATATCTGATATTGAAATTAAAACCAGAATATTACCTGAATGAGGATGTTGTAGGTCTTGCCAAAGATTTACTCGGTAAGGTTTTGTACACGAAAATCGGTGATGAAATCACTGCAGGAATCATCGTAGAAACAGAAGCCTATTTTGGAATAAAAGATAAAGCGTCTCATGCTTATGGCGGTCGCCGTACCAACCGCACCGAAACCATGTATGGTGCAGGTGGCATTGCCTATGTGTATCTTTGTTATGGTATGCATCATCTTTTTAATGTGGTTACTTCCGTCGAAAATGATCCTCATGCCGTTTTGATCAGGGGTATTGAGCCTTTGGTTGGTGTAGAAATTATTGAAGAACGGAGAAATATGCCTCATACAAAAGGTGCTATTTCTGCTGGACCCGGATCTGCGGCAAAAGCATTAGGGATCGATAAAACCTTTAACGCAAAAAATCTTTCTGGTGATGATATCTGGATCGAAGATCATGGTGTAAAATATAATGAAGAAGATATTGCGGCTACACCGCGTGTAGGTATTGCTTATGCTAAAGAGCATGCTTTGCTGCCCTGGCGATTCTTTGTTAAAGGTAATAAATATGTAAGTAAACCAAATAAGGTTTAATTACCAGAAACATTTTACCGCGCTTCCTGTTGTCTTTATAAAACAAAATAAAGATGAAAAACGAGAAAAATATAGCTATCCTTAAAGAAATGGCCGAAAGTGTAAGAACATGTATGTTTACCACATTTTCTTCATCAGATGAATTTGGAAGCAGACCAATGGGAACTGCGAAAATCGAAGACGATGGTAGTTTGTGGTTTTACACAAATGAATATTCGCTGAAATCAAAAGAAATTTCAAAAGAAAATAATGTATTGCTGGCCTACAGCGATCCATCCAATAATACATACCTTACCGTTAAGGGTAAAGCTGAGCTTGTGGATAATAAAGTTCGCAAAGAAGCGTATTTCTCACCATTTGCGAAAGCATGGTTTCCGGATGGAGTCGAAGACCCAAGATTAATCCTGATTAAAGTTACTCCGGAAGAGGCAGAATACTGGGATGCTTCATCGTCTAAAATTGTTGTATTATTCAGCATTTTAAAAGCAGTTGTTACTGGTGATACGCCAGACTTAGGCAAGCACGATACAATTAAATTTTAAAAGCATTAAATAAATTGAAAAGCAGGATTGGGAACAATGCCTGCTTTTTTTGTAGTTTTGAGCCAATGAATTTCGAAAATAACCTATCATTCGCACAAAAACTTGATGAAGCTGATCAGCTCCGTCATTTCAGGTCTCAGTTCTTATTTCCAAACCACAACGGAAAATATTTTATTTATCTGTGTGGCAATTCATTAGGGCTTCAACCTAAAGTTGCATCTGAAGTTTTAAAAGGTCAGCTCGATAACTGGGCAAACTATGCTGTGGAGGGATGGTTTGATGGAAACGAACCCTGGATGTTCTACCATAAGGCACTTAAAAAGTTAATAGCCCCGATTGTTGGCGCATTACCAGCTGAAGTTTGCCCGATGAATACTTTGACTGTAAATCTCCATTTGTTAATGGTTAGCTTTTATCAGCCCAAAGGCAAACGCTTCAAAATCATTATGGAAGGCGGAGCATTCCCATCCGATCAGTATGCAATAGAAAGCCAAGTGAGGTTTCATGGTTTTGATCCAAAAGAAGCGATTATAGAGGTTTTTCCAAAAGAAGGCGATGAAATACTCCGCACCGAAGATATCATAGCTAAAATCAAAGAAAATGCAGATGAAATCGCTTTGGTTTTATTTGGCGGGATAAATTACTACACCGGACAATGGTACGACATGGAAACCATTACCAAAGCAGGCCATGAGATCGGGGCAATTGTAGGCTGGGATCTGGCGCATGCCGCAGGTAATGTTCCTGTTAAATTGCATGATTGGGATGTTGATTTTGCCTGCTGGTGCTCATACAAATATCAAAACTCTGGTCCGGGGGGAATAAGCGGAATCTTTGTTCACGAAAAACATTTCAGTAATACCCAATTAAATCGCTTTGCAGGGTGGTGGGGTTACCAGGAAAGTAAACGCTTTAAAATGGAAAAAGGTTTTGTTCCTGAAGCAGGGGCTGATGGCTGGCAGGTGAGCTGTACGCAGGTAATGCCGATGGCCTTGTACCATGCTTCGCTACAGATTTTCGAAAAAGCAGGTTTTATAGCGCCATTAAGAGAGAAAAGTATTACTTTAACTGCTTATCTTGAATTCATTATAAATGAAGTGAATAAGGATTTAGGATTTCAGCAATATAAAATCATTACACCAAATAACCCTAAAGATAGAGGAGCACAGTTATCCATCATTGCCCAGCGTAGCGGTAAGCAAATTTTTGATGGTTTAATGAACAATAATGTACTCGGCGATTGGCGCGAACCCGATGTAATCCGTTTAAGTGCCGTGCCACTTTATAACTCTTATGAAGATATTTACTTAGCCGGACAGGCGTTATTAAAAGTGAGTAAAGATATTTTAACGTAGAAAAGATAAAAAATGATTAACTACAACCCTAAAGACTGGAGTACCTTCATTTTTCATATTGATAAAAGCGACACCTTTAGAAAGCTTTGGCCTTTAATGCTTGGGGTAGCTATATTTTCGGGGCTGGTTGCTTATGCTGAATTGAATTACTTTCAGCTTTCTAAAACGAGTAATGTAACCAATATTGGCATGATGCATAGCTTATTGGGCTTTGTTTTGTCACTTTTGTTGGTTTTCAGAACGAATACGGCTTATGATAGGTGGTGGGAAGGCAGGAAACTGCTTGGATCATTAACCAATGTAAGCCGTAACCTGGCTTTAAAGATTAAGGCACTTAAACTAACTGATGAGGATGTTCGCTTTTTTGAATACGGCATTCCTAAATATGCTTTTGCGCTAAAAGAACATTTAAGAGAAAAAATGTATTTTGGGAAGAACAGCTTATTGATAGAAGTTGAAGAAGGTAAACATGTTCCAAACCAGATAGCAGGTAGTTTAACCAACAGATTCTACGGGTTGTTAGAAAAAGGTTCGATTTCGCAGGAACAGTTTATTGTTCTTTCCAGTGACTTTAATCAGTTTACAGATATCTGTGGTGCTTGCGAAAGAATTAAAAACACGCCAATCCCGTTTTCTTACAGCGCATTTATTAAAAAATTTATTTTTGTTTATGTGATCACTCTACCATTTGGTTGGGTGTTCAGTTTAGGTTATTTTGTGGTGCCAATCGTTCCCTTTATCCTCTATGTATTAGCGAGTTTGGAGCTGATAGCTGAAGAAATAGAGAACCCGTTTGGCTATGATGCGAATGATCTTCCGGTAGATCAGATTTGTACCAATATCGAAAAACATGTAGGAGAGATTTTAGGCTAATGATCAAGATTGTCTGGCATCCTCTTTACGCACACCCTTTACCTGAAGGGCATCGCTTTCCGATGCTGAAATATGAATTGATACCTGAACAGCTTTTACACGAAGGTACGATAGAAGAACAAAATCTATTTAGTTCTGAGCCAGTGAGTGAAGATATCATCTTGTTAACGCATCAACGAACCTATTGGGAGCAACTAAGAGATTTAACACTTTCAGAAAAAGAACAGAGGAGGATCGGATTCCCCTTAAATGCGCAACTCTTAGAACGGGAATTAAGGATTACACAAGGAACAATTGATGCGGCACATTTTGCATTAAAAAATGGAATTGCTTTTAATGTGGCTGGAGGGACGCACCATGCAGGCAGCAATTGGGGAGAAGGATTCTGTCTGTTAAACGATCAGGCAATAACGGCTAACTATTTACTAAATAATGGTTTATCAAAACGCATCTTAATTATTGATTTAGATGTGCATCAGGGAAATGGAACAGCAGAAATTTTTCGAAATGAGCCAAGGGTATTTACTTTTTCGATGCACGGAGATAAAAATTTTCCTTTCAGAAAAGAAGTTTCCAGTCTGGATGTTCCTTTAAATGATGGCGTCCAGGATGAAGAATATCTATCTATTTTAAAATTCAATCTAAAAAAGGCTTTTGAAAGTGCTCAACCAGATTTCGTGTTTTATTTATCAGGAGTGGATGTACTTTCGACAGATAAGCTTGGTAAACTGTCACTCAGCAAAGTCGCATGCAAGGAACGCGACAGATTGGTATTACAAGCATGCAAGGATAAAAACTTACCGGTTCAGGTAAGTATGGGAGGTGGTTATTCTACGGAAATCAAAGATATTGTAGATGCACACTGCAATACCTATCGGCTGGCTTTTGATTTATTTACCTAGGTCATGACGCAAAAACCATAATATCCTTATCTTCGCGGCAATATGTTGGAGATCATTTATCAGGACGAAAATCTAATTGCAATTAATAAACCCCACGGATTGTTGGTGCATCAATCATCAATTGCCAGAGATGCGACCGAATTCGCACTTCAGTTACTCAGAGACCAGGTGGGCAAACACGTTAGCCCGGTTCATCGTTTAGATAGAAAGACGAGTGGAATCCTATTATTTGCTTTTGATAAGGTATCGGAAATCGCTATGCATCAGCAGTTTATGAATACAGAGACTGATAAAAAATATCTTGCTATCCTGCGTGGTTTCACACCTGACACCATGGATATCGACTATCCATTAGCTAAAGAAAACGGAACCATGCAAGATGCTTTCACCTCGTTCATTACCCTTCAAAGATCAGAAGTTGAAGTAGCTTTTGGCAAACATCCAACATCCCGTTACTCATTGGTAGAAGCTACTCCTAAAACCGGAAGAATGCATCAACTTAGGCGTCATTTTAGTCATATCTTACATCCAATTATTGGCGACAGGACGCACGGATGCAACAAACAGAATAAATTTTTTAAAGATCAGTGGGAGATGACCACCATGTTATTACATGCATCTGAACTAAAATTTACGCATCCAATCACTAAAGAAAGAATCCATTTAAAAGCTTGCTTGCACGACGAATTTAAGCGGGTAATGGATTTCATGAAAATGGAACTTTAGCACAATTTTTAACCTCAAAATCTGTTTATATAACATCTATGATTAAATACCTACGTTTTACATTTCCAGTTTTAGCGCTTTTCGCAGCCAGTTGCTCTTCAGTTTATATGCCAAACGTTCCAAATACGCCTATGTTAAGTAAACAGGGTGAATTTAGCGGAGGCGCGCATATTTCTTTAAAAGGTAATGCCAGTGTTAATGGTGCTTATGCTGTTTCGGATCATATTGGTTTATTGTTTAGTGGTTCAAGAATGAACAGCGAAAGAAAAACCAAAGATTTTGGACATAAATTAATTGAGATCGGCGGGGGATACTTTGATACCTTTGGTCCGGATAACAACCGTATTATTGAGGTTTATGCTGGCGTAGGTAAGGGCTGGAGTGACATTACCTTACGCGATTTTAAAAATGATATTCTGATCAGCAGTGAATTGCAGGAAGTAGATTACAGAAAAACGTTTTTACAAGTAAATTACAGTTCGAAAAAGAAAAACAACCTGCGTTTGTTTGGAACCGACTTCCCGATCAATTATGGTACTGCGCTGAGAATTAGTCATATTAAAATGGACCGTTTCTTTTTAAATGGAGTTGTTCAACCAAAAGAAGACAATATTTTCTTTGAACCGGTTTTCTTTACCCGCATGGCGCTGAGCAAAACCTTTCAGTTACAATATACCACAAGCAGTAATATTGGCCTGAAGAACCGCAAATATATGTCTGCAGGAAATTCAATCTTCACCATTGGTGTTGTGGTAAATGTGGGAGGGAAATAGCACCTGCTGTCATTCTGAGCGCAGCGAAGAATCTGTTTTGACTAAGCCTATATTAACTTCAATCTTCTGTTGAGCCTGAGGAAGTCGAAGTATCTACTGTTCCTGGCTAAGGGATTATTCGCTACGCTCTGAATGACAGAATCTATCAGTACGGCCGTCATTCTCGCGCAGGCGGGAATCTTAAAGCGATTGCATTACGATTCCCAATCAAGTTGGTAATGACGATTCCTCGCAGCCTATAGTTCCCTAAAAAATCTGTCATTCATATTGATTTTTATACAATAAATTATCCCTCAGAATGACAATTAAATAATCTTCAAACTTCTCGTTTTATTACTTATTCTCTTCGTTCCATCCGATAGCTATCGAATGGAGCGAAGCGAAATGAATAATCTATCCATAAGAAATTCTGTTTGATAGATTTCTCCACTGCGGTCGAAATGACGAATTTTATCTAAGGATGCATCTGCTCCATCTTCAAACTTCTCGTTTTGTTTTGGAACCTTAAAAACAATAGGATAGAGGCTGTTAATAATCCTAAGGTTAACCCATACCAAATACCATTAACGCCTAAGTTAAAATGAAATCCCAATACATAACCAATAGGAATTCCAACTACCCAATAGGCTAAAAAAGTAATAAAGGTTGGAATGTTGACATCTCCTATGCCACGTAAAACGCCTAATCCCACGACCTGGGTACCATCAAATAATTGAAAAAAGCCTGCAATAATTAATAGTTGTGCTGCAATAGGAATTACTGCTGCATCTTCGGTATAAATAAAAGGCATGATGTTGTTGGCTAGTACAAAAATAACCGCAGTACAACACATAAACAATAAAATAACGTGATAACTGGCTATAGCAGATTTACGTAAATCGTCAAAATTTTTCTTTCCAAAGTTATTTCCTGTTTTAATGGTCGCTGCAGAAGCTACACCACTGGCAATCATATAAGTCATTGCGGCTAAACTAATGGCGATTTGATGTGCAGCCTGTTCTGTTGCACCAATCGTACCAATAAGCACTGCTGCCCCACTAAAAGCACTGATTTCGAAAGAGTATTGCATGGCAACCGGCATTCCGATCTTTGCAATTTTAATTGCCCTTATTTTATCAAAAAACGTGGCTTTAAAACTCGTCAGGTACTTTTTAAAGTACTGTGAACGTAAAACGTAAAAACACATTACTGTAGCCATTAAAATCCTGTCAATTAGAGTACTTAAACCTACTCCGCTAACACCCATCGATTTAATGCCGAACATTCCTTTAACGAAAATAATTCCCAGGATGATATTGAGTGCATTTCCCCAGATCGAAACGAACATCGCCTGTTTGGTAAAACCTAAGCCCTCAGCAAACTGTTTAAAGGTCTGAAAAATCAATAATGGAATAATTGAAATTGATAAAAGATTCAGGTAGGGTTTTGCATAGCGTACTACCTCAGGGGTTTGTTCAAGTCGATCGATGACAAAAAATATCCCCAATTGAACCAGTACATATAAAAATATGCCTATACAGATATTAATGATTAAACTGTTTGACAGAAGTTTTCCGCATTCATCGTAATTCTGCCGACCGTTTTCTTGTGCTATGAGTGGCGTTAAACCATAAGAAATACCCAATCCTATTACTAAAATAAGCATGAATATGCTATTAACCAGCGAAACAGCAGCCAATTGAATAGTATCCGTAAAATGACCTACAATAATACTATCAGCCATGTGTACCAAAGTATGACCAACCTGAGAACCTACAATTGGCAGCGCCAAATGAAGATTTTCTTTGTAATAGGGTTTATACCTGGTGTAAATTTTAGAAAACATAAGATTGCAAAGGTCGCGTTTTTAAAGCTCAAAAAGTAGGGATGTAGAAAAGTTAATCTCTAACGGTCGTCCTTTCGACTGAAGCAAAGCGGAATGGAGAAACCTAAAGAGATAGATTTTTCTTCCGAATTTCAGAGGCTGTGCTTCAGGCTAGATGACGTGGCACGAGAAATCGTCATTCCCAACTCAATTGGGAATCTTAATGCAATAAGCGTAAAGATTAAGATTCCCGCCTGCGCCTATCGTGTGGACACATCTTTTTGAGTTTAATTTTTTAGGCGTTTTGCTAGCTTCCTTAAATAACCCATTGTTTTAACCGAAGAACGCCGTCAATCCCAAGGGCCGGAGAAATCAAAAAAACAGGTGCAGAATAGAACAAATAGCATTGCCAAACCTAAAACGCAGTGGTTTTGTGTTCATAAACGCTAATTTAAAGTTTTAAAGAAGTATTGAACACAAAACGAAGTGCCGCTGTTTTTTTGATGTGTATAGGATTGTGTAAAAGGCCCATTGCTGGATTGACAGAGCGCTTTGGGTACTTTGGCGCTCCAAAGTACCATGCCACCGCGGCATAGACAATGCTTGCTTAATTAATGTTTTGGAAATAAATGCCTTTTTATAACTGGAAAGATGCTGAAATAAATTCAGCATGACGACCGCCTTAATGAAGTACTAAAAAAACATATATATAGGTAACAAAAGATGTGTCCACACGATAGGC
>Ga0190271_10000044_pt1 | contig 74244 bp, 61 predicted proteins | sample Popmic356T_FD_133747 | JGI IMG/M metagenome (GOLD analysis project Ga0190271, IMG submission 133747) | Populus adjacent soil microbial communities from riparian zone of Weber River, Utah, USA - 356 T | ecosystem: Environmental > Terrestrial > Soil > Riparian zone | place: USA: Utah | collected...
ATCATCGCTTTTGATTAACCTAATATAAAAAATTATGGTGAAGCGGGCAAAAAAAGCTTCGTAATTTTTGGCACGGGCAGCAGAAATGCAATTTGTTAGTTTCTGTCTGTAGCGTTCCGAAGGGTTCTACAGATTAATAATAGGAAAGAGCCTATGACTCGTTTTAATTGAGTTTATAAACTCAATTTTATTCTTGTATCCATAGAGAGGCTATGTTTAAACTACGGACAGAGCGGTTTAGTGCTGGTTTCAAGGGGTAAATTATTTTTTTGTCAGTCTGAGCGGAGTCGAAGACCCTGCCAGTCGTCAATTTTTGGATTGTAACCTATCATAAAAGATCTTTCGACTAGGCTACCATAGACAGATTCCAATAGAATGGTCGTCATCTCGACCGCAGCAACGCGAAGTGGAGAGATCTATCAAAACAGATTTCTCGACTGCGTTGCACTCCGCTCGAAATGACGGTAACTCGGGAGGATTTTTACACGTAGATTAATTGCTATCATTTATATTGATTTTTATAAAATAAATTACCCCTACCATAGACAGAATCCAATAGAATGGCCGTCATTCCGGCGCAGGCGGGAACCACGAAGTGCTCAGCGAAGCTAATCTTAAGGCGCACTGCAATAGCATTAGGATTCCCAATTAAATTGGGAATAACGATCTCGCGCAGCCTACCATTTTGCCAAAGTTTTGGTTAACCGGGCGTAATAAATTTGATTGAATTGACGGTAAAAAACAGGATATTGGTATATTGTGAGCCTTTAATCCTCATTCGCATGAAAAGATCATTTTTAAGCTTCCTTCTAATTTCTTTTTTAACTGTAACTGCTTTTGCCCAAAAGAAACCCAATTTTTGGGATGATGTGCAGACCATTAAAAAATACGATCAAATGTACAAACCACCTGTTCATCCGGTGCTGTTTGTAGGCAGTTCATCCATCCGGAAATGGGACGATTGTACACAGATTTTTGCCAAATACAATGCCTTGAACCGCGGTATTGGTGGTGCTGTAATAAACGATATTACGTATTATTTAAACGATGTGGTTTTTCCATATCAGCCAAAACAGATTGTACTGTACGTTGGCGAAAATGACCTGCCAAATGAAACGGTAACACCCGATACAGTTTTAAACCGTACCATCAAATTATACCAGGCCATCAGGGCGAAGTTGCCGACGGTGCCCATTGTGTACATCTCCATTAAGCCAAGCCCAAGCAGGGATAAATTTAAGGAGAAAGCAGTAGCATCTAACGCACTCATTAAAAAGTTCCTTGCCGGAGAGACCAATACCACCTTCGTTAATGTTTATCCTTTAATGCTAACCAAAGATGGTAAACTTAGACCCGAATTATTTGTAGATGATATGTTGCACATGAATGCTAAGGGGTATGCCATCTGGCGCAAAGCGGTTGAACCATATTTACTGAAGTAGTTCTTTTGTTTAACACTTTAAGTGCCTAACGATATTTTACCATGTAAGACATATAAGAACACATAAGCTTATATGCCCTTAAATTTCTTATATGGTTAGAAACCTTTGATGCTTTTAATTTCATTGCACAGTCCTTAGCAAACTAGCCCCGATTGCACGGAAAGCCCACAGCGCAGCGAGGACTTGAAGTAAGAGCGGGACTGGAACAAGCCTAAGCACTACGGGCTTTGCGCTTCAAAGAAATAAGATCAAATTTTCACCTTCTGAACCGCTGCCAACAGATTTCTGTCAATTTTACCATGTAAGACATATAAGAAAATATAAGCTTACATGCCCTTAAATTTCTTATATGGTTAAAAAAATTTTTTGCACATGGCTTTGAAAAAATAACCTTTTTTTCTCACCACCTTATTACACCTAAGTATTAGTTTTTTCGCCTTTGCACAGCTAAAAGGAAATTAGCTAATAGTTGTATACAAGGCTAACCGGAATTAAAATTATATATTTATTATTGCGTTTTAACCGTTCCCTAACTAAATGAAGAAACTTCTACCCGCTATATTATTCTTTTTGACTGCTTATTGTGCCCAGGCCCAGGTGCTTTTGGGAATCCCACAGGTGGTAAACTACAATAACGAGCAGTATAGTGGGGGGATTCAAAATTGGGATGTAGAGCAGGATAAAAATGGCATCCTATATTTCGGTAACAATGAGGGGCTGCTTACTTTTAACGGCCGCTATTGGAACCTGTTTAAGTTACCCAACTTTACCTCGGTACGTTCGGTGGGGATCGATTCTAAAAACCGCATTTATGTAGGCGGGCAGGATGAGTTTGGTTATTTCTACCCTAATGCGCAAGGTGTTTTAAAATATACCTCGTTGTTAAATCTACTGCCTGAAAATATGCGGAAACTAGCGGATATCTGGGGTGTTTCAGTTGTTCAGGATGAAGTATTTTTTAGGTCGATACATGCTATTCTGCATTATAAAGACGGGGTAATTAAAAGTTATAAAACCAATACGAACTGGCTGTTTATGGGGGCCGTAAAGAATAAGGTTTTTTCGCAGTCATCTGATTCGGGCCTGATGATTTACGACCACGCTATGTGGAAGCCATTTTGCGTGGATAGTGTTTTAAACCGTTCGGGCATTACCGCTGTGCTTCCTTATGGTGGCGATACGCTATTGGTTTCGATGTTAAAAAAAGGATTCTTTTTAGTTATTAACCATCGACTAAAACCTTTGAGGACCAGTTTAGATCAGGTTTTTTTAAACGAAAGGATTTATTTTGCCACCCAAATCAGTCCGGATTTATATGGCGTGGCCACCACTTCGGGTGGGGTGTATATTATGAACAAGCATGGCGACCTGGTACAGAAATACAATTATAAAGAAGGCCTGCAGAACAATAACGTAAGAGGTATATTGCTTGATAAAGATAAGAACATGTGGCTGGCACTCGATGATGGAATTGCTTATGTGGCCATAAACAGTGCGGTTAAAAGCATTTTTCCCGATCGCAATAAGCAAATAACGAGTTACGCTTTCCGCAAATACGATCAATCTATCTATATCGGTACCTCTAATGGTTTGTACCGGGCAAAAATTAATGCAGCCATGCCCGATTTAAGCTATTCGCCGGCCAATTTTGAGGAGGTAAAGAACACCAAAGGGCAGGTATGGGGACTGGATGAAATTAACAACCAACTATTAATGGCCCACGAGGATGGAACCCTCCTGGTGAAAGATAATACAGCCACCCCACTATATAGCCTGATCGGCACCTGGATGTACCAACCCATGGATAATGTTTATCCCAGTAAAGAGGTAATTGCAGGTACTTACGCCGGATTGCAGGAAATAACCTACGCCGGAGGCCGCTTTGTTAACGGCGGTAAAATTGCCGGCATTAACGAAACCCTGCGCTTTATTGTAACCGATAACAATAACCCCGATCTAATCTGGGCTTCGCATCCCTATCATGGCGTGTATAAAATAGAGCTCAACCCCGATCATAAAAGCATCTTGCGTACTACACTGTTCTCTGATCGGGATGGTTTACCAACTAAGCTCTATAATTACGTGTTCCACATTAAAAACAGGGTAGTAATTGCCACTACAAGCGGGGTTTTTGAATATAATGCCGCGAGCAAAAAGTTTACCCGTTTTAAATTGTTCGGTTCGGCACTAAATGGTATCCCTATTCAATATCTTAAAGAGGATAACGATGGTAACATCTGGTTTGTAACCAATAAAAAAGTAGGGGTAATCGATTTCCACAGGCCTAATGGAAAAGATGCCTTCAGTATTTTATACCTGCCCGAGCTAAATGGTAAAGTGGTTGGCGGTTTCGAATCGATATACACGCCTGATGGCAAAAATATATTTATTGGTGCCAACAAGGGGGCTTACCACATTAATTACCAAAAATACATTCAGAATATTACCCGGCCAAACGTGGTGCTGGGCACCGTTAAGCTAATGGGAAATAAAGATAGTGTGGTTTTTGGAGGGTATTTTGTAAATAAGGGTGCTATTACAGCCAGGCAAGACCTGCACGAGATTCCCGAATACGTGTACAGCTTAAATTCGATCCATTTCGAATACGCTTCAACACTTTTTGAACACGATAAGAACATCAAATTCAGTTATCAGCTTATGGGTTTTGATAGCGAATGGTCTGCATGGGGAACGAAAAGCGAAAAAGATTATACCAATTTACCAGCCGGAAAATATACGTTTAATGTAAAGGCGAGTACTGGCATCAGTAACGAATCTGAGGTGGTAAGTTATACTTTTATAGTGCTGCCAGCCTGGTACAATACCATTTGGATGCGGATTTTTTACCTCATCTTAATTCTGATGGCTTTAGGGATGATTATCAGGTGGCAGAAAAAGAAACACATCAAGGAGCAGGAGCGCATGAGTTACCTGCATCAGCTGGAGCTGGACCGGAATGAGAAGGAAATTGTGCGGCTGCAGAACGAAAAGCTGGAGGCTGATGTAAATTATAAAAACAAAGAGCTTTCTACCATGACCATGCATTTGGTACAACGTGGTAAGGTTTTGGCTAAGATTAAGGATGTGATATCGACGGTAATTAAAAACCACGATTTAAATGAGAGCTCACCAAGTTTCAGGCACCTCATCAGGCTGATTAAAGATGTAGAAAAGAAGGATCAGGAACTGGATCATATGAGCGTTCACTTTAACCATGTAAACACCGAATTCTTTAATAAACTCAAAGACCTTTACCCTGATTTAAGCCAGAATGATCTAAAGTTTTGTGCCTATTTATCGATGAACCTTTCTTCAAAGGAAATGGCTCAGCTGATGAATGTAACCATTAAAGCCATTGAAGTAGGCCGATATCGCTTAAGAAAGAAGCTTCAGCTTAAGCCGGAGACGAATTTATACGAATTCCTTATTGATATTGCCCGTCAAAAAACACCTTAAAAACAATGTTTTCGTTACAAATTATGATGTTTTGGGTTGAAATGTTTAAGGTTCTGATATTCAGTTGTTTTTGATTTAAGTGTAGGGCTTATGTAGGCCTAAAAATTCCTTTTTTTGGTTAATTGAGTGCCGCTGTATGGTTGGTGTAGTAGTGCTAAATTGTGCTAATGCATAACACCTCTTTAGATTTGATTTATGAAACGGGCTACCAAAAGCCCCGGTCATTAAATAACCAAATATTAACCTTAAAATTAATTTCTATGAGAGGAAGATTTACATTCGTATTCTTCATTTACTGTATCATGGCATTGCCGCTGGCCTTATTGGCACAAGACATTCCCGTTACAGGAAAAGTAACAGAACAAAATGGGAGCCCTTTACCTGGCGTAACCGTTAAGCTTGATGGAACAACCAGAGCAGCATCTACCGATGCCAATGGTGTTTTTAGTATTCAGGCACCTGTTGGCGGCAAATTAACAATCAGTTTAATTGGTATGACAACACAAACGGTAACTGTTCCGGCAGGCGGCCGTATCAATGTGTCGCTGGCAGCCAGTTCGAATGATTTAACCGAGGTAGTAGTAGTGGGCTACGGTACCCAGAAAAAAGCCCTTGTAACCGGATCCATCTCCAGCGTAAAGGCAAAAGATCTGGAATCGATGCCGATTAACAGAGTGGAGCAGGCTTTACAGGGAAGAACATCTGGTTTAACGATTGCCAGTGGCAACGGACAGCCGGGTTCTGCATCAACAGTGCGGGTAAGGGGATTTACCTCTTTTGCTTCTTCAGGTAATAACGATCCGCTTTGGGTTGTTGATGGTGTAATTGTAGATAATGGTGGCATTGGTTATTTAAATCAATCAGATATCGAATCTATTGAGGTTTTAAAAGATGCAGCCTCACAGGCAATTTATGGCGCCAGAGCGGCAAATGGTGTAATTATTGTTTCTACCAAGAAAGGTAAAGAAGGAAGGTTAGCTATAAACTACAATGGGTTTTATGGTACACAAGCTCCGGCTAAAAAGCTAAAACTGCTCAATGCCAATGAATATGCTACGATCAGGAATGAAGCCTATTCAAATAGCTTTAATGCAGCAACTGATGGAACTTTTACACTTCCATATGCAAATCCATCATCTTATGGAGAAGGTACTGATTGGCAATCGGTTGTTTTTAACGACGATGCCCGCAGACAAACGCATGAGTTTAGCGTTTCAGGCGGAACCAATAAATCTACGTTTTATACTTCTTTTGGTTATATCGATCAGGAAGGTATTGTAGCCACACCAATTTCTAATTTTAATCGTGCAAACATCCGTCTTAATTCTACATTTAAGCCTGCAAAATGGATAAGCTTTGGAGAGAACTTAGGCTATAGCCATTCGGTTAATAGTTCTTTAGGTAATACCAATAGTGAGTTCGGTGGTCCTTTAAGTTCGGCAATTCATTTAGATCCGATAACTCCGGTCATTCAAACCGACCCAACTGCTATAGGGAAATCGCCTTATACCATTGCCAATATTATTAAAGATCCTGCAACAGGATTTCCTTATGGTATTTCGGGTCCTGTTGGTCAGGAAATGAGTAATCCGCTGGCTTATATTCAAACCAGATTAGGTAACTATGGTTGGGATCATAATATTGTTGGTAATGCTTTCTTAGAAATTGAGCCTATTGAGAATTTAAAATTCAGGTCATCGCTGGGCGCTAAACTTGCCTTTTATGGTTCAGAGTCTTATACCCCATTATTTTGGTTGAGTCCGTCAAATACTAACAGTAAGGCGAATTTCTATCGCGAGATGAATATGACCTTAAATTATAACTGGGAAAATACCATTAGCTATTCTAAAAGCTTTGGTAAACACCATGCATACGCAATCTTTGGTCAGGGTTATTATATGGACAACAATAACCGTGGCTTAAACGTAAGGTTTAACAATATCATTGCTCAGAATTTTTATCAGGCCAATTTAAATTATAAACCGGCAACAGCCGATATTCAGGGTGATGGTAGTGATGCTACTTTGCATGTTGTGAATTCTCTCTTTACCCGTGTAACTTATGATTACGATGAAAAATACCTATTCACGGGTATTATCCGTCGTGATGGTTCTTCACGCTTTGGTACCAACAACCGGTTTGGTTACTTCCCTTCAGCTTCGATAGGCTGGGTGCCTACAAAAGAGGCTTTCTGGAAAGAAAACAAAGTCGTTAATTTCTTGAAATTACGTGGAAGTTATGGAATTACCGGAAATGATGCCATTGGCGATTTCAGTTACGTATCGTTAGTAAACAGCGGACGTAATTATACTTTTGGCACTACAGATGTAAGTACCATTGGTTGGAGTCCGGCTGCCTTATCAAATCCTGATTTGAAATGGGAGGAAACTCACCAAACAGATATTGGTTTAGATGCGACCTTATTTAACGATTTTACACTTAGTGCTTCTTACTTCAAAAAGAAAACTATTGGTGTATTGCAAACACCTTCTATTCCACTTTATTTAGGTGCAGCTGGTGGTGCCGCAGAAAATGTTGGCGATATGCAGAACACTGGTATAGAATTCGAATTGGGTTACAGGAAAAAAATAGGGGAGCTTAATTTAGGTATTAATGCTAATATCTCAACCTTGAAAAATAAGGTAACCAAGTTATTGCCAGGAAGAGAGTTTATAGAGGATAATGCACAGAGTTTTCAGGGCATGGGGAACTTTACCCGTACCGGACTTGGACGTGCATTTAATGAGTTTTATGGATATGAAGCGCTTGGTATTTTTCAGTCGCAGGCAGAAATTAATGCTTACAAAGGACCAGGAGGTACAGTGTTGCAACCTTCGGCAAAACCCGGAGACATTAAATTTGCCAACTTAGATGGTAATGAAACTATAAATGGTAGTGATCGTACTTATTTAGGTAGTCCGCTTCCAAAATATACATACGGTATTACCATTAATCTGGCTTACAAAAACTTTGATTTTGTGGCTTTCGGAAACGGTGTAGGTGGAAATATGATCTTCCAGGGATTACGACGCTTGGATGTAACTTATGGAAACTGGCAACAATCAATTCTTGACAGGTGGACACCAACCAACACATCAACTGATGTTCCCCGTGTTGCAGACAAGGATCTTAACGGAAACTATACCAAGTTCTCCAAAAACTATCTGGAAAAAGGAGATTACTTCCGTTTAAAAACCCTTCAGGTAGGTTATAACCTTCCAGCTAATGTGATTAAAAAAATTGGCGCACAAAAAGTTCGGGTATATCTGATGAGTGAAAACCTGTGGACCATTACTAAATATACAGGTTACGATCCTGAAATCGGTGGAACTGTATTGGGTGTAGATCGGGGGATTTATCCGCAGGCACGTTCGTTTATGGTAGGTTTAAATGTTGGATTCTAAAAAAAAATTAAAATGAAAAAGAATATTTTAGCTATTGCAGCCCTTTTAACCGCTTCTCAGCTTATCGTTTCTTGTCAAAAACAGCTCGATGTAAATCCACGTGAACGTATCCTGGAGACAAGTTATTATCAAAGTCAGCAGCAGGCATTTACAGGTTTAGTGGCTGTTTATGATCAATTGGGTAATCAGTCTAGTGGCTACCTCACCAAACTTAATTTATTTAGCTCCGCATCAGATGATCATTATGCAGGTGCCGATTCTCCATCAGATTTAGGAGATATGCAAGCGATGAATAATTATACGGTAAACTCCTTATCAGGAGCCCCAAGTTATTTATGGAGCAAGGGCTTTACCGGTGTTTACCGTGCAAATGTTCTGCTGAAAAAAATAGAAGGCATTACAATGGATGCTTCAACCAAGGCAAGGTATATTGCTGAGGCTAAAGCGTTGCGTGCTATATTTTATTTTGATTTGGTAAGGATCTTTAAAAATATACCGTTAATCTTAGCACCTATAGAGCCTTCGGGCATGTTCGATGTTACGCAGGTTGCCCCTGCAGATGTATATAAGCAGATAGAAAAAGATTTAGGAGAGGCATTAACTGCGCTCCCTGTAACTATTCCTACTGCTGAAGCAGGACGTTTGAGCCAGGGTGCAGTTCATGCAGTTTTAGGTAAGGTTTACTTATGGGAAGAAAAATGGGCCCCGGCAGCTGCAGAGTTTGCACTGGTAAATGGTACAGCTCCTGGTGCAAGTACCTATGGCTATAAGCTGCTTCCAAAATTTGCTGATTTATGGAATGTTAAAAATAAGTTCAATTCAGAATCTGTTTTAGAACTCAGCTACAATACTACCTCTAATATGGGTTGGGATAACGTTGGCAGTCGCGAAGGTAATGTAATGGGCATTCTGGTAGGGCCGCGTAACTATGTTCCTGTAATTGCTGCACAAGCACCAGATTATGTTTCGGGTTGGAGTGTAATGCCAATAACCAAAGAACTGTTTGATTTAATTCACTACGATCCGCGTAACAAACCTACTGTTGCCAATTTAGATAGTTTGGAAAAAGCAGGTATTGTAACCTATAAACATGCAAATGATAATACCGGATATTTTGTAGAGAAATATGCCGGCAGAGTTTCTACCAAAGCTGCTGTTGGCCAGTTGGAATTAAACTTTGGTCAGAATATGTATGAAATCCGTTTAGCTGATACCTACTTAATGGAAGCTGAAGCATTGTTGAAAAGTGGTGCTGCAGTTGGCGCAGGTACCAGGGCTTATATTTTCCTTAATGCAGTAAGAGCCCGCGTTGGTTTAAACCCTGTTGCGGTAACGATGGATAATATCATGAAAGAGAGACGTCTGGAACTTGTAGCTGAAGGACAAAGATGGTTTGATTTGGTTAGATGGGGGCTTGCTCCAACTAAACTGGCCTTTAAAGGATTTCAGGCAAATAAAAACGAGACCTTACCTATCCCACAGGCTGAATTGAATAATACCAAAATTCTCCAGAGCAAAGAATGGGGCGGCACGAAATAAGTGGTCATCTAAATAACCTTAATGTTTAATTGTTAACAGGGAGAAAGCGAGTTCTTTCTTCCTGTTTTTTTTGATCTGCTGATCTTTTCCCCTATGCTTCTTAACAGATTTCTTCGTTTTTTTATCATTTGTATTTTTACCTGTTTTTCGCTTTCTGTTATTGCCCAAAACCAACCTGAAGTTTGGCTTACCAAAGCAGATCGATCGGTTTTATTTGCCAAACAGGCAAGCAAATTAAGTTTTACTTCAGCTAAAAATAATTTACCAGGCATTACCGTAAACGATAAAGAAACTTATCAAACAATTGATGGCTTCGGTTATGCGCTAACCGGCGGAAGTGCACAGCATATTATTAAAATGTCGGCACCAGCCAGGGCGGCTTTATTGAAAGAGTTGTTTGCTACTGATGGAAACAATATTGGGGTAAGTTACATCAGACTGAGCATCGGTGCTTCTGATTTAAATGAAAAAGTATTTTCTTACAATGACCTTCCCGAAGGACAAACCGATTTAACGCAAGCCAAATTTGATCTGGGCCCGGATAAAGTGGATGTAATTCCGGTAATGAAGGAAATCTTTGCGATTAACCCAAAACTAAAAATTATGGGTTCGCCATGGTCTCCTCCCTTATGGATGAAAACCACTTACGATGCCCGGGGCGGGATGTTAAAACCCGAATATTATGATGCTTACGCTAAGTATTTTGTGAGTTACGTACAGGAAATGCAAAAAGAAGGAATCCCTATTGATGCGATTACCGTTCAAAATGAGCCTTTGCACCCGGGTAATAATCCCAGCTTGCTTATGGTTGCACCAGACCAGGCGCTTTTTGTAAAAAAGTTTCTCGGGCCTGCTTTTGCCAAAGCGAATATTAAAACAAAAATTATTATTTACGACCATAATGCCGACCGGCCAGATTATCCGATCAGTATTTTAGATGACGCGGAAGCCAGAAAGTATATTGATGGATCTGCTTTCCACCTCTATGGCGGCAAGATTGAAGCCTTAACTGATGTGCACAATGCCCATCCAGATAAAAATATCTATTTCTCAGAGCAAATGGTAGTAGAACATCCCGATGCCACGACCATTAATATCGTAAATCCGGTAGCACGCTTAATTATCGGGGCTACACGCAACTGGAGCAAAAATGTACTGGAATGGAATTTAGCCGCCGATCCTGAAAATAAACCCTATACCGACAGGGGTGGCTGTTCGATGTGTCAGGGCGCAATAACCATTGATAAAGATAGTTACAGCAGAAACCTGGCTTATTATTCCATTGCCCACGCTGCTAAGTTTGTAAGGCTTGGCGCTGTTCGGGTGGCTACAAACGATTTAACCGACCTGCCAAATGTTGCCTTTAAAACACCTGATGGTAAACATGTTTTAATTGTTGCCAATAGCGGCAAGAGCGCCAATACTTTTAACATTACTTTTAATGGGAAAACACTTGTCACAACGCTCGATAAAGGATCTGTAGCCACATACATCTGGTAATTCTCTAAAACCTAATCTTATTGTTATGTCTTTCAAAAAATCGATATTATATATTTTTCTGCTCAGTACCATTTCGTTTACAGGATTTAGTCAGGGGTTTTTAAAAGCCGCGGGTAAAAAAATAGTCAACCAAAAAGGGGAGAATGTTTTACTTCGTGGTTTTGGCTTAGGTGGCTGGATGTTACAGGAGGGGTATATGCTCAAAATCAATAAAGAGGCCCAACAGTACCGCATTCGCGAGCGCATAGAGGAATTGATGGGGCCAAAACAGACCCACGAGTTTTACGACGCCTGGCTGGCAAACCACATGCGTAAAATTGATGTGGATTCGATGAAACGCTGGGGTTTTAATTCCATCCGTTTGCCCATGCACTACAATTTATACACTTTACCGGTAGATAAAGAACCTGTTGCCGGGAAAAATACCTGGCTGGAGAAAGGCTTCGCTTTAACCGATAGCCTGTTATCCTGGTGTAAGGCCAATAAAATGTATTTGATTTTAGATTTACATGCTGCACCTGGTGGACAAGGAAACGATTTAAACATTGCCGACCGCGATCCGTCAAAACCATATTTATGGGATAGCGCGGCTAACCAGGAGAAAACCATTGCCCTTTGGAAAAAACTGGCAGAGCGTTATAAAGATGAACCTTACATTGGTGCATACGATATTTTGAATGAACCCAACTATGGTTTTACCAATCCTGAAGAGGATAAAAACGGGACAAAAGAAAAAGTGAATGCGACTTTGCGTAAGTTAATGGTCGAGATTACCAAAGCCATCCGTGAGGTTGATCAGAAACACATCATTATTATCGAAGGAAATGGCTGGGGCAATAATTACAATGGTATTTTCCCATTATGGGATAAAAATATGGTTTTGAGTTATCATAAATACTGGAATTATAACGATCAGGCTTCAATAGCACACATTATTAAAGCCCGGGATGAGCAGAATGTTCCGGTTTGGCTGGGCGAAACAGGAGAAAATTCTAATGTTTGGTTTACGGATGCCATCCATCTTTTAGAGAAGAATAATATTGGCTGGGCCTGGTGGCCATTGAAAAAGATAGGTGCCAATAACCCAATGGAAATTAAATCGAATCCTAATTATGATGAGCTGGTAAAGTACCTGAATAACGGTGGAAACAAACCTAAAGATAGCAATGTATATAGCGGGTTAATGGAGCTGGCCATTTATTCGAGATTAGAAAATACGATTATCCACCGCGATGTGATAGATGCCATGATCCGCCAGCCTTTTAGTAACGAAACCAAAGCTTTTAAGCCCAATTTAATTAAAGATAAAAGTATTGTTTACGCTGTAGATTACGATTTAGGTAAAAACGGTTTTGCTTATTTAGATACCGATACTGCCGATTACCATACCTCAACAGGAAAACGAAGTGCAGGCAACCGCGGCCATATTTACAGAAATGATGGGGTGGATATTGTTAAAGATTCTACACGGTACGAAAAGTATTATGTAAACCATATCGAAAAAGGGGAGTGGTTGCAATACACGGTTAATGTTGCTCAAAAAGGTATTTATATTTTAAAAATAAATGCTGCGGCAAATCATGCTTCAGGTAGAATGACCATTATGATCGACGACAAAGTGGTAGCTAAAAACATTACGGTTCCAGATACAGGAGATAATAAGAAGTTTGCAACCTTTGAGGTGAAGAACGTTGTTTTAAAAGCTGGCAAGCAAAAAATTAAGGTACTGGCAGATGCAGGGGGCTATAATTTTCGTTATATTCAATTTATAAAATAAAGCAAAACATCACCTTGAAAGGCGCAAAACGGATCCTGTTTATTTTAGGGGCAATTGCTGTTGCAATCGTTATTCTTTCAAGATGCATGAATGCGGCCGATCAATTGCCCGCAGATGTGCGGGGTGAGGCCTACACCGGGGCAGCTACCTGTGTTAAATGCCATAAAGATTTATCGCAGTCTTATGCACATAATCCGCATGGTTTAACTTCTAAGCCTGTTGCAGATGCAGCTTTGTTAAAAATTTTCGCCCCTGATTCGAACAGTTTCCAATATGATGCAAGCCAAAAAGTAGTAGTAGAGAAGAGAGATAGCGGTATGTTTCAGGTCGCTTATCAGGATGGCAAAGCTGTGCGTGCGCAAAAGTTCGATATGCAGTTTGGCTCAGGCGAAAAAGCCTATACGTATACCTATTGGCAAGGCAAAAAAATGTACGAACTGCCTTTATCCTACTTCGCTGCCATTAAGAACTGGGCCATCAGCCCTGGTTTTCCAAAAGAAAACTTTTATTTTGACCGGGCGATAACGAGCCGTTGTTTAGAGTGCCATGCCTCTTATGTAGATGTTGAAATCACACAAAAATCTACTTTTGAAAAGGATGAGGAGATGGAAAAAGGCACTGTTATTTATGGGATAGATTGTGAGCGTTGCCATGGCCCGGGGAAACAGCATGTTGTTTTTCATATGGAAAACCCGGAAGAAAAAACTGCAAAATTCATCACTCTTTATAAAACGCTTACCCGTAAACAGAAGATGGATGTTTGTGCCGTTTGCCATTCGGGCAATACTTTGGTGGCACAACGATCGGTATTTGGTTTCCAGCCGGGCGACGATTTAGAGGCTTACTATTCGCAGGATTTTACAGGTTTTGGTGGTGGTAATATTGATGTACACGGTAACCAAAGTGCCATGCTAAAGGGGAGTAACTGTTATCGGAAAAGTGAAACCATGACCTGCCAATCGTGTCACAATACACATGAAAATATTAAAGGTAATTTAGCAGTTTACTCACAGCGCTGTATCAATTGCCATAAAACGACCAACCACAGTAAAGCTACTTTAGCCAAGGGATCGCTGAGTACCAATTGTATCGACTGCCATATGCCTATGGAACCTTCAAAACTGATCACCTTTCAACAGGCAGGTAAAGATCATTTAAGCCCTTACCTGTTACGTTCACACCATATTGCCATTTACCCCGTTATTAATAAGTAACCAGACGTGTAGTAAGAAATCTCTCTATTCGCCATTATTAGGACTCGGATTTCGTACATTTGGTTTCGACCTTAATTAGATAGTAGCCAATATGTCCTTAAAATACTACTTAGCTTTATTCTCCTTCCTTTTTCTATCCACCTCTATTTTTGCTCAGAAGAAATTTACCCTCAGCGGCACTATTCGTGATGCGGGTACAGGTGAAACCTTAATTGGTGCAACTGTGAGGATTTCCGGAGCTTCTACCGCAGCAACCTTAACCAATAATTATGGATATTTTGCTTTAACACAAACCGAAGGGACCTACACGGTGGTGGTGAGTTATACCGGCTATACATCCATTGTTAAAACCATCAGTTTAACAAAAGATACCAAGTTAAATGAGGAATTAAAAAGTACAAATGATTTAGATGAAGTAACAGTAAGCGCCAATAACCGCAAAAACGAAAACGTTAAAAGTGCGCAGATGGGGCTGGAAAGGATTGATATGAAAACGCTTAATTCTATCCCGGTGTTGCTGGGCGAAAAGGATATTTTAAAAACCATCCAATTATTACCGGGCGTAAAATCAGGTGGAGAAGGGAATACAGGTTTTTACGTTCGCGGTGGTGCTGCTGATCAGAATTTAATTATTCTGGATGAGGCTGTGGTGTACAACTCATCACACTTACTTGGCTTTTTCTCTACTTTCAATGCCGACGCGATTAAAGATGTAAGTTTATACAAAGGTGGCATGCCAGCGCAATACGGCGGCCGGTTATCGTCGGTTTTAGATGTTAAAATGGATGATGGGAACAATAAAGAGTTTAAGTTTGAGGGAGGGATTGGCTTAATCGCCTCACGTTTAAAAGCAGAAGGACCAATTGTAAAAGACAGGGGTTCGTTTATGGTGAGTTTCCGCAGAACCTATATCGATCTGTTTTTAAGGGCTTCGCCAGATTCGTCGGTGAATGGAAGCACACTGAATTTTTACGATATTAACGCAAAGGCGAATTATAAAATCAACGATAAAAATACCATTTATATTTCGGGCTATTTTGGTAAGGATAATATTGGGGTAAAGGATTTGTTTGAGAATAACTGGGGCAACGTAACCACCACCATCCGCTTAAACCACATTTTTAACGACCGCTTGTTTTCCAATACTTCGTTAATTTACAACAACTACAATTATACCGTTCGTTTGTTAAATGATGCGACTAATTTTAAGGCTACTTCGCTGGTACGCGATTTTAATTTTAAAGAAGATTTTCAGTATTTCAGCAACAAACATATTCTCAGGTTCGGATTAAATGCGACCCAGCACCGCATCTCGCCGATTGATATTGATAGCGATGTATCCTCGCAGGTAAATTCGCTTACACAAGAGCGTAGGTATGGGATAGAATCTGCTGCCTATATTTCTGATGAATGGAATGTAAACGAGCACCTTAACTTTTTATATGGTGTAAGGTTGGCTGCTTTTTCTTTAATGGGGCCTGGTAATTTTAGTACTTATGATGCTGATGGAAATATCGCATCAACAGAAAATGTAGCCAAAGGCAGGTTTTACAAAAACTATTTCAACCTGGAGCCCCGCTTTTCTATGAGTTACCTGTTTAACGAAGAAAATTCTATTAAAGCATCGTACAATCGCAATACACAGAATGTTCACATTTTAACCAATGCCACTTCCAGTTCGCCAACCGATCAGTATGTGTTGAGCAGTAATAATATTAAACCAGAAATTGCCGATCAGGTGGCGCTGGGATATTTTAAAAATATTAAAGAAAATACCTACGAACTCTCTGCAGAAATTTATTATAAATGGCTGCAAAACCAGATCGATTACAAAAATGCCGCCCAGTTGCTGGCCAATTCGAATGTAGAATCGGAGCTGATATACGGCACAGGTAGAGCTTACGGGCTGGAACTGTTTTTTAAAAAGAAATTTGGCAAGCTGAATGGATGGGTAGGGTATACGCTATCGCGTACTGAACGCAGATTTACAGAGCTGAATAACGGCAAATATTTTCCGGCCAGGCAAGACCGTACACATGATATTTCGGTGGTTGGTATTTACAACATGACCTCAAGGTGGACATTTTCATCAAGCTTTATTTACAGTACCGGCAATGCAGTTACCTATCCGGCAGGGAAATATACCGTTGGCGGGCAACCAGCCTATTATTATACCCAGCGCAATGCAGGTCGCATGCCTTACAATATGCGTTTAGATATAAGTGCAACATTAGAAGGCAAGAAAAAAGGCAAATACCAATCGAGCTGGAATTTCGGGATTTACAATGTGCTGGCCAGAAAAAATCCTTACTCCATAGAGTTCATTACCGACCCGCAAAATCCGAACAAAACTGCTGCACAGCAAACCTCCCTTTTTGGACTTATTCCATCTGTTACCTGGAATTTTAAATTTTAATGCCATGAAAAAATTAGCAATATATTTTGTCCTATTTACCTTGTGCCTCGCTTCATGCAAGAAAATTATTTCCATCGATACGGAGAATGCCGACCCACAGTTAGTAATTGAAGGGATCATTAATAACCAGTTGATGGACCAGGAAATTAAAATCAGCAAAACGATAGGTTATACCGAGGAAAATGTTTTTCCGAAAATTTCGGGTGCCACGGTTACCGTTACCGATAACAAGGGAGGTATCTTTGTATTCAAAGAAGGAACTAAGCCGGGTACTTATGTTAACCGGATGAAGGGTGAGCCAGGTGTTACCTATAATTTAAATGCAACTGTTGAAGGACAAAGCTATACGGCCAGTTCTAAAATGCCTAATGTGGTTAAAATGGATTCAATTGGGATCATTAATAACACTTTTTTTGGTCGTGAACGTAAAACAGCGGCAGTCTTTTTTAAAGATCCGGTTAATGAAGTAAATTTCTACCATTTTAACCTCTATGTAAACGATGTTTTGTCACGACGTTATTATGCTACTAACGACAGGCTAACCAATGGTAACGATTTGCGGATCCAGCTCTTTTTTAAACCTAATAACGATCACGACAGCGACGAGTTGAATACCAATGATAAGGTTAGGATTGAAATGGAATGTGTTGACAGTAATATTTTTAATTATTGGTATGCACTTAGCCAGCAATCAGACCGCGGGCCTAACCAGGGTACCACGCCGTCCAACCCCACATCAAATCTTTCCAATAATGCATTGGGGTATTTCAGTGCAAATACCTATCAGGTACTCACAGCTACTGTAAAGTAAAGATTAAGCAAAACTCCTGGTCAGATTTACTGTTAAATTAATATGAAAGTATTTATAAGCGGCAACATTGCTCCGGTTGGAATAAAAGAACTGGAAGAAAACAATATCTCCATCACCCAGTGGAAAGAAAACAGGCAGATTACATCCGAAGAATTAATTGAAGCCTGCCAGGGACAGGATGGCTTGATTAGCGTTGGCCCCAATAAGCTTAATGCTACATTTTTAAATGCCTGTAGCCACTTAAAGGTAATTGCGTTGCATTCGGTAGGTTACGATCAGGTTGATGTGGCTGAAGCTAAAAAATTAAATATTCCGATTGGTAATACACCCGGAGTTTTGAGTGCAGCAACTGCTGATACTGCTTTTTTATTGATGCTCGCTGTATCACGAAAGGCTTTTTTCTCACACAAAAAAATCATTCAAGGCGAATGGAAAAACTATGAGCCTTCACCAGAACTAGGAATTGAAGTAAATGGCAAAACCCTCGGTGTTTTTGGCCTGGGCAAAATTGGATTAGAGATGGCTAAAAAATGTAAAGCTGCCTACCAAATGGAGGTGATTTACCACAACAGATCACGTAACGAAGAAGCCGAAAGAGAAATCGGTGCAAAGTATGTGTCTTTTGAAGAACTTTTAGCACAAAGTGATGTGTTATCCGTACATACCGCCTTAACACCAGAAACCAAAGATAAATTTACGCTTGATGTTTTTAAGCAGATGAAACCCAATTCAATTTTCATTAATACAGCCAGGGGAGGTATTCACAATGAAAAGGACTTAATTAAAGCCTTAGATGAAAAAATAATATGGGGAGCAGGTTTGGATGTAACCAACCCGGAACCAATGGATAAAAACAATCCTTTGCTGGCTATGGAAAACGTTGCCGTTTTACCACATATCGGCTCGGCCACCGAAGAAACCAGAGCAGCCATGGCGCAGATTATTGTGCAGAATATCGTTGCCGGGTTGAAAGGGGAGAAGCTGCCTTTTGAGGTAATTTAGGATGGAAAATGTAAGAGGTAAATGGATGATGTAAAATCGGAAATGTAAGATGGATGATGGAATTGAATTCCTTCCCTCATCCATCTTACATTTTCCATCAACTATCTATTTTACGGTGTATTTAAACACCGCTCTTCCTAAATTTCCATTGGCATCTATACCCTCAATAATTACTTTGTACTGTCCTCTTCCATCAGCGTTATAATATTCAAAAGAAGCATTACCTGTTGCATCAGTAACTACTTTAGGGTTCCAGTAGATGGTGGTTCTTAAATCGTTACGGTTCATGCTGGCAGGAACATCATATTTAGGTGAGTAAAACTGTTTTTCTTTGTTATAACCCTGTGGCGAGAAAGTAAGTTCATAATACTTAGGAAGCATATCCATTAATTGGGCTTTCGTAATCCTGGTGCCTTTAGGTGCTTTTTTCTGGTTAAATACGATTACACCGTTTACATTGTTGGCACGGTTTACCAAACCTAAATCGTCCCTTAAAAATACCTCCACCGATTCGAGCTGGTTGACATCTATAGTATTGATCTGGTTTACATCCACGTTCATGCCATTGATGAAAATACCCATCGGGATTTTTTTGCCCTGGTTGTAATCTCGGGTTACGTAAAAGTTATTATCGGCAAAGGTAACCCCTGCCAGCATGCCCTGTAAACAATTAATCAATAAACCACAGCCTTTAAATCGATCGCCACTAACTTCATGGTCGGCCATTTGGCTTAATCCGCTTAGTGCAGGGTAATCCTTATGACTTACTTTCGGAACAACCGCTGCTTTAATAGTTACATCCTTTAAGGTATGTAAATAAGCGTATTGTCTTTTGCTGTTATCTAAATAATTGGTTAAAGCGCTATCAATATTTAAAACCTCTTCGGCTGCGCTAAAGTTTCTGGTTAGGGTAGGTACCGGTGCACCGTTTAAGCTTAAGGTCATGTTTTTATAGTTCACATTATACTTAGCGGTAATGGTCACTTTAGAGGAGTCGTTAAATACCAGGTTTTGGAATTTAAAATTCCCAACAGGATCTGTAGTACTTTCCAGATTGAAACGTTTATCAGGTATGGTTAACAATAAGGCTCCTTTTCTAACCGGAATACCATTGTTTTGACGCAAAATACCGGAAATTTCAATGCCTTGTTCAGGTAAGAAATCAATTTTTGGCAATTTATTGGCGATGATATCGGTATATTTAAAACTGCGGTATCCCTGGGTAAGGAGTAATACATCTAAATCTGCATTTTTCTTTGTGTCAGGTGCATTAAAGTAATAATTTGCTTTTTCAATGTAACCTTTAACATCGCTGCTTAACAACAGGCCAGTTAATATCGTACTGGTTGCATCTTCGCTGGATGGAACTTTGGTTTCATCTACAACAGCTACCGAGAAGTTTCCTTCAACAGGAGCGCCATCTTTTTTAACAGCAACATTTATCTTAACCTTTTTCTTGATTCCATAAGTAGCTGCAGCGCTGGTTAAAGTTACCGCCATGGTATTTTTGTGCTGTACAAAAACCAATCGTTCACTTAGTGGTTTACCAAATTCATTAAATAAGGTAAATTGGGCAATTCCATTCGGGAATTTAGATTTAAGCACAGTGGTATTGTATTCTTTGTTTGATAAGGCTGTTTGCGCACCATAACAAATCACGCCTTTGCTCTGTGCTATTAAATAAAGCTTTTTACCCTGATTCTGTTCAAAGAAGGCATCATTAGCCGAAATTTTGATGGCTATATTATCTGCAATGCTGTTATCTATATTTACAGAAACACCATTTGCAGCAACTGCCGGTAAGTTATAATTTTGAGCGGTTCCATCTGCATAGGTAACAGCTGCTTTGTACGTTTTTCCGGCTTCGGCCAGTAAGTTAAAACTGCCCATTCCTAAATGTTGGGCAGTAAATGTTGCTACTGTTTTGCCATCATTATCGGTAACTGTACCTTTTGAACTGATGCCCAAACCATCACTCTTAATCGCTTTAAATGCCACTTTAGTAGTTAAGCCTGCAATCAGACTTCCTCCCTCCGGGAAGAACTGAAAATCTTTACTTAGGATTGCGTTTTTAAGTTGAAAGCTGCTGCTCGCCACATCTTTATCAGTGGTATTAATGCTGGTAATCAGTTCGCCTTTTTGTAATTGATACTCGGCCTTCTGTGCATTGCTCATCGCGATGGTTAAATAACCGTTCGCATCTGTTGTGCCTCTGCCTTTGGCAATAACCGTAAAACTGGTAACCACCTGCCAGCTTACGTTTTTATTGGCGTAGGGTTTATTATTGGCATCTTTAAATTGTACACGCGCATCAATTTTTTCTAACTTATCTGTAGAGGTATTTTTATAAGTGATATGGGTTTTTACCTCCTTGTCAATCGCTTCGCCTACATAAAAGGTCTTGTTAAAATAAGCAGGATCTTCACTGTTGAGCATCCACATTGTGTAAGCCCTGATATGGTAATTGCCCTGTTTATAGTTAATCTGATCTAAGGGGAAACTGCCGTAAGCGAAACCACCGGTAATGGGTAATTTTAACGTTTGGATAAGTGAATCTTTCTGATTGATTACATCCACATAAATGATTTTACTGATTGCAGATAAGAAATTCTGGTTTTCGGTAACGTAGGCTTTAAACCAAACCGTATCGGCAACAGCGTAATAAGGCTTATCGAAATGAAGATAAATTTTTTCGGCAGGGTAATCGCTTAATACCTTGTTGGTTTTGGTAATGATACTGTTTATGCTAATGGTATCGGTTTGTGCCGAAGAAGAAAAACTTAATGTTGATAAAAGTGACAGTATGATAAACGATAATCTAAAAATCTTCATGGATTGGATATTAAATGCTAGCCCGTAAATATATCCAATTATAAATAGAGCACATAAAATGTAATGAGGTTTAACATTTTTTTACAAAAATTTTTATGTTAATCGTCATCATGATCCGATAGCTATGGGATTTGTTTCAGGATCTACATGTGAAGTGCTTTTAAGGTTAACCAGTTAATTGTTTAAACCGGTTAATCGACTCCAAACGCCAGACTCCCAGCGCCAAACTAACTCTGCTAAAACAAAACAAGCCGCTAAAAGCGGCCCGTTTTAAATATAATGGTGTTTGCCTGTTATTTAAACTCGATCAGGAATTCTTCTTTAGGTGAACGTACTTTTTTAAGATTTACCAACCAATCGCCGGCTTCGTCTCTGTTGCCTAAAGGCAATAGGGTAACACTTTTTAAGCCTTTTTTATCTAAACCTAAAAGTTCATCTAAGGCAGGGCCGTTAAAACCTTCCATTGGCGTAGCATCAACTTTTAATACAGCCGCTTCAGCAATTGCAATACCGAAAGCAATATAAGCCTGACGGGCTGCATGGTTGAAGTTTTCTTCCGCCGTTCTGGATAAAATCATGCCTTTAAGTTGTGCTTTGTAAGCATCTGTCGTATCCAGTGGTAAGCCACGCTCTGCATTCATTCTGTTAAAAACGGCATCAATACCTTCTTCTGTATAATTTTCGTTTGCCGCGAAAATCAATAAGTGAGAAGAATCAATTACTTGCGATTGGTTAAAAGCAATCGGCGCAATTTTCTCTTTTAATTCCTGGTTGGTTACTACAATCACTTTAAAAGGCTGTAAGCCGGATGATGTTGGTGCCAAATGTGCTGCTGCAATAATTTTATCAACTTTTTCCTGTTCAACAGGTTGACCGTTCATTTTCTTAACGGCATAACGCCAGTTAAGGGCATCTATTAAGCTCATATTTTGAAGATTTTTTTTAAATTTTATGAAACAAAGATGGAAATAAGGAGTAAACATATTGTTGATGTATGGTAAGAAAATGAAATAGCGAGTGATTTGATAGTCATTTGCATTAAGCTTACATATTGCTTGTTTTTTCCTATCAGGTGGTGTCTCACCGACCGAAATGGAATAATTCAGAATGACAAATTATGAAAGAGTTTAATTAAAATTAGGAAATGAATGGCTTGTGGTTCTTGGAGGTTTTCAGCCCTGCTTTCGCTTATAGTCCTCGCTGCGCTGCGGGCTATTCCGCTCTATCAGGTTTATGAACAAGGGTTCTGTACCCTGCAACCCCTAAAATGAAATGCAAATGCGGCCACCTAGCCCCGGTTGAAGTGTTACCCTGCAGCGACGAGGTACGAGGAAGCGAAGCGTAAAAACGGAAAACAGGAAGAAACTTATTGTTTTGCACAAGCCTTGCGCTCCAATAAGGAATGATCATTTTATCCTATCGGTTGGTGTCTCACCGACCGAAATGAAATTAGGAAATGAGTGGCTTGTGATTCCTGGCAGTTACAGCCCTGCTTTCGCTTATAGTCCTCGCTGCGCTGCGGGCTATTCCGCTTAATCAGGTTTATGAACAAGGGTTCTGTACCCTGCAACCCCTAAAATGAAATGCAAATGCGGCCACCTAGCCCCGGTTGAAGTGTTACCCTGCAGCGACGAGGCACGAGGAAGCGAAGCGTAAAAGCGAAAAACGGGAAGAAACTTATTGTTTTACACAAGCCTTGCGCTCCAATAAGGAATGATCATTTTATCCTATCGGTTGGTGTCTCACCGACCGAAATGAAATTAGGGAATGAGTGGCTTGTGGTTCCTGGCAGTTACAGCCCCGCTTTCGCTTATAGTCCTCGCTGCGCTCCGGGCTATTCCGCATAATCAGGTTTAGGAACAAGGGTTCTGCACCCTACAACCCCTAAAATGAAATGCTGTTTTGCCCACCTGGCCCCGGTTGAAGTGTTACCCTGCAGCGACGAGGCACGAGGAAGCGAAGCGTAAAAGTGAAAAACGGGAAGAAACTTATTGTTTTATGCAGGCCTTGCGCTTCAAATGAAAAATCATTAAACTATCATCGAAAAGGTAATTTTTCCACCGCCATGGTTTGTCCTCACGTACTATAAGACTTAAGCCTTAGGGAATAAACCTCAAATCGCTGCGCACCGGAAAGTGGTCGGATAATTTAGCCTGGGTAATTTTGTAATTTAATACCTCAAGTTCTTTAGAAGTGGCAATATAATCAATCTGGAAATTAGGAAATTTGCCATTATAGGTTTTACCAAAGCCGTTGCCCTTTTTAATAAAACTATTGTTTAATCCGGCTGTAATTTGGGTAACCACGTAAGATGCCGGCGTATCGTTAAAATCGCCCGCAATAAGGTAAGGTGTTTTGCAGGTTGCCATTTGCTTTTTCATAATATCTACCTGACCGCTGCGTTTCAAAAAGGCACTTTTCAGCATTCTTAAAATCCGTTTGGATGGTTGCAGTTCGGTATTCATTTCCTTAACCTTATCCAGGTATTCGTAATCCTGTTTTTCAAAAGAGATGGATTGAAAATGCACATTGTAAACCCTTAATGTTTTTCCTTTAATGTTTAAATCGGTATAAATGCTCATGTTGCCGGGAAAACCTTCAACAAAAGGAATTTTACCCGAATCTTTAATCGGGAATTTAGAAAATATAGCTAAGCCGGTTGCTTCGTAATCATTTTTATTAGTAGGTACAAAGTAGTAGTATTTTGTATTTAACAGTGCTTTAAGGCTGTCAACGGTATCAAAAGCGCCTTTGTAACGGGTAAAAAATTCTTGAAAGCAAATAATATCAGGGTTTTGATCTTTCACCACCTGAAGCATTTTTTCTTTTACCGATTCAGTATTGTCTTCGCCGTATAGTTTAAAACTATGCACGTTGTAAGTCATCATTCTGATGCTATTCTCTGCTTTTTCAGTGCCTCCCTCATTGCCACCAATGGCAAAGGTGGCTTTTAAAGTTTTAGCACCGAGCGCAATAATGATAATAGTTGTGATGGCAAAAATCCATTTTTTGCTTAAAAACCACCAAACGAGGAAGATAATGTTAACGAATAAAACGAAAGGATAGGCAAGACCGAAAAAAGCAATAATGGCATGTTTTCTTGGGTCCATATTTCCTGCAAGAACCCCTAAAAGCAAAGCGATTGCCAACATAACAGCAATAGGCAAAAGGAGTTTATCCAGGAAACTATATTTCTTCTTGTTCGTGGCCATTAATCTTTACTTGCCTTAAATAGTTTTTCTTTTTCTACCGCTGTTAATTTATCGTACCCTGAAGTCGATATTTTGTCTAAAATCGAATCTATTTCCTGTTGAGAAACGCCACCTTTGAATTCGGGTTTTTTAACAGGTTTTTCATTCCGAACCACTTTTAATTTTGGCTTACGCTCAAAGATCTTGCTCCAATCCCTTCCGTTTTGCAAACTTTTAATGAAGGTGAAACCTAAAAGTGCACCACCAATATGCGCTAAACTTCCACCTGCATTTACGGAGCCGATCGCAATAAAATCGAGCACAAAATAGATAATGGCAATCCATTTAATTTTAACTTCACCAAAGAAAAGTAACATAATGGTGTAATTCGGTACCAGCGTTGCAGAAGCAAAAATGATGGCCATTACTGCGGCTGATGCGCCAACAATGGTTACGCCGGCCAGTCCGCTGGCATAAAGGGGGAATATATTTAATGCAGCAACGGCAAACAAACCACCAAAAAGACCACCTGCCAGGTACACAAAATGAAACTGGCGGCTTTTTAAGAAATTCATGAATATATTGCCGAACCAAAATAAGCCGAGCATATTAAACAGGATGTGAAGAATCCCGTCATGAATAAACATGTAGGTAAACAGGGTATAAAAGCGCTCAGGTAGTTTCGAAATGCTGGCTGGTAAACCTAAATAATCGCTTACGAATAAATCGATAATATTACCATGGCCGCTTAGCTTGCTAAATACGCCAATAATGGAGATCAATAAAAATAGCATTACATTAATCCCAATGTAGAAGAATAATGGATTGCCCGATTGAAAAACCTTGTATTTTAAATCTTTAAAAGTATTATTCATAGAGCGTATAAAATGTATCGTTCTTATCTTTCCATATTTTAACAAGTATAAAGCCGATTAAAGCACCACCAAGGTGAGCATAATGCGCAACAGAATCGCCTTCAAACTGGGCTACACCCAAAGATAACTCTACTAAAATATAAAATGGTATAATATATTTTGCTTTCACCGGAACCGGAATAAACATAATTAGTAATTCTGCATTTGGATAAAGCATGCCAAAAGCAACCAGCAAGCCGAAAATTGCACCCGATGCACCAAGCATTCCACCGAAATATATTCCGAATAGTGTTTTAACTTTGGCTGGTGAAGCATCTGTTGCATTATATAAGTCGCTCAAATTTAGTTTGTCCCCTGCTGTAAACGTTCCTAATATTTGATGAACCTCATAAGCTTGTACAGCCCATTGTAGAAACAAAGCACCCAAACCGGTTATGAAATAAAATATTAAAAATTTTTTGGCTCCCCAACGTTGTTCCAGTATGCTTCCAAAGCTATAAAGCGCAAACATATTGAAAAAAATATGCGCCAGGTTACCATGCATAAACATATAACTTATAGGCTGCCAGAGCTCAAACTTCGGAGAATCGAAATAATATACCGCTAACAGGTCATCAAGGTGAAGGTTTGTGAGCAAGTAAGTTGCTGCAAAAAATAAGATGTTAATAATCAGTAGGTTTTTTACTACTGGTGGGATATATATTTTGTTCATTTAATTTTAAAAGGGGTTAACTGGTTAATTGTTTAAACTGGTTAATCGGTTAACTGTTTTGTATTTCTCTTTGGCTTCTAGTTTTGCTATGCACTTCAATCTTCGGATTCCCAATCCCTGGCACCCGACTTTTTTTCTTTAGTCTTTCAGCTTTGGTCTTTAGTCTATTTCTCGAACTTCTTATCCAGTTCTGCCAAAGTAATGGTTTGGATAATTGGTTTGCCACTTACGCTAAAGTTAGGTGTTTTACAGGCAAAAAGCTCATCAATCAAGGTATTCATTTCCTCCTGGCCAAGACTTGTTCCTGCTTTTATTGCACTGTTTTTAGCCAGGCTTCTCGCGAGGCTATCGCGTTTGCTCAATTTTAATTCCTGTTGTGAGTTTTTAAAGCCCTCGATCAGTTGTTCAAATAATTGCGTTTCGTTAATGTTGCTGCTGCCCAGATCAACCGGAACACCTTCTACTACCAACGTATTTTTTCCAAATTCGCGTACATCAAAGCCTAAACTTTTTATATCATCCAGTAAACTTTTTGCCAATTCGAAATCGTTGGCATTTAGCGTAATGGTTTGCGGAAATAAACTCTGCTGCGATGCACCTTTGCGGTCATCCAGATGTACGAGAAAACGTTCATAAAGGATCCGCTCATGTGCCATTTGTTGATCGATCACCATTAAGCCCGACTTAATCTGAGAAACAATATAGCGGTTATGCAATTGCATGTACTGCTTTTGCTTGGTTTCTAAAACCGTTTCATCAGCATAAATAGAGGTCTGCTCTACAACTGGCTGTTCAGTTATATCATAAAGCGAACCCCAGTTTTTTGCACTTGGTTTTGCGTCATAATTTCTTGGTGATGAAGCATAACCCGATGTAGAACTGCTATCACTCGCAAACGGATTAAAATCAGGATTGAAATTAATGCTCGGTGGTACAATATCTTCAACCGCTTTATGGGTAATCATATTACTGAAACCAGTTTCCTGATCGAAATCTAAAGTCGGTGAAATGTTATAACGGCCAATGGAACGTTTTACCGCAGATTTCATGATCGCATAAATGGATTTTTCGTCCAGGTATTTAATCTCTGTTTTAGTAGGATGAACGTTTACGTCGATTTTCGACGGATCGATCTCAATAAACAATACATACAGCGGATAACTGTCATCCGGTAATAAATCTTCGAAAGCAGAGCTTACTGCGTGGTTTAAATAGGGATCTTTAATGAAACGGTTATTCACAAAAAAGAACTGTTCGCCCCTGGTTTTCTTTGCAAAAGCAGGTTTACCAATATATCCTTTAAGGTTAATAATGGTCGTTTCCTCTTCAACAGGAACCAGACGTTCGTTATAATTGTTGCCAAAAAGATGGACAATACGCTGTTTTAAATTGCCTTTTGGCAGGTTAAAAATCTCGGTGCCATCGTGGTGCAGACTAAAAAATACAGCAGGGTGTGCCAATGCTACCCGTTGAAATTCATCCAGGATATGGCGCATTTCTACCGGATTACTTTTAAGGAAATTTCTTCTGGCGGGTGTATTAAAAAACAGATTTTTAATCGAAATCTGCGTTCCTGGTGAGGTAGCAACCGGTTCCTGATTGGTTACCTGCGCACCTTCAATAGAGATACAGGTGCCAATTTCATCCTCATGCCTGCGGGTTTTCATCTCTACCTGCGAGATTGCCGCAATAGAAGCCATGGCTTCGCCGCGGAAACCCATGGTGCGGATGGCAAATAAATCTTCTGCTTTTTTTACCTTCGAAGTGGCATGGCGTTCAAAACACATCCTGGCATCGGTAACGCTCATTCCGCAGCCGTTATCTATAATCTGAATCAATGCCTTACCTGCATCTTTTATTACCAGTTGGATTCTATCCGCGCCGGCATCTATTGAATTTTCGAGCAATTCTTTTACTGCAGAAGCAGGTCGTTGAACAACTTCTCCGGCAGCAATTTGATTGGCAACAGCATCAGGCAATAAGTGAATAATATCAGTCATGTAGTAAGGCAAAGTGAATTCGCTAAATTATGCAAAATAAGCTTAAGGAACCTGATTTGTTTAAAAGTCAACATGTAAATGACTGTTGGTAAATAGGATTGAATTGCTATATGTCATTCTGAACGCAGTGAAGAATCTTTGTCAGGAACAATTTGTTATTCTTGCCGGGGTTTTGTTTTTTTGAAAAGCAGGGTTCTGTGTCTTCGGCTCCGGTAGTCCTGCTGTACACTATACTTTTGGCTCCCCTTCGACTCCGCTCAGGGTGACAGCCAAAAAGGTGCCGTTCCCATCAGGTTTATTTTAGGTAGGCCTGGCGTTCTGAAAATGCGGTTGTCATCCTGAGCGGAGTCGAAGGATCTTTAAGTGATGAAAAATTACTTTTTTAGAAATCTCTATTTCATGCTGAAAAACGAATAGCAAAAATGAATAATAGGAAAGAATTAATTCTTTATGCATTTTTTTGAAAAGCAGGTTCCTGTGTCAATCGGTTCCGGTAGTCCTGCTGTACACTATACTTTTTGGCTCCCCTTCGACTCCGCTTAGGGTGACAGCCAAAAAGGTGCCGTTCCCATCAGGTTTATTTTACGTAGGCCTGGCGTTCTAAACTACTGAAAAATTTTCCCCCAGGCTTACTGGCATTTAATTAACTCAAGATATATTCTCCGTGCTTTCTGTGCCTCCGTGGCAAAAAAATATAGTGGTCTTAACGAAATGCTAAGAGAAAGGAAAGTGGTCTGTGGAGACGCAGACCACGGATTTGGCTGTCATTCTGAACGCAGTGAAGAATCTTTTACCGAATAAATATAGTCACTGAATTAGCCAGTAAGAATTCAACAGATGTGCTGATCGGTTACAGATGTTTCGTGCCTCAGCATGACAATAGACATTTCTGTAAAACCGAATTTACAAAGTCAAATGCTTCCAATTTTCTATCTTTATCGATATGAAATCCATTTTATACGGTCTTTTTCTAGTTATACTGTTCACTTCTTGTTCCAGGAGAGAGGCGGTTGATGTAATTGTTTATAATGCAAAAGTTTATACCGTTAACAGTAAATTTGATACGGTTGAGGCCTTCGTAGTAAAAAATGGTAAGATACTGGAACTTGGCACGAGTGATGATATCAAATCAAAATATGCTGGTAAAGAAGAGATTAATGCCGGGGGTAAAGCTGTTTATCCAGGTTTTATAGATGCGCATGCCCATTTTTATGGCTACGGGCAAAGTTTGCAAACAGCCGATTTAAGGGAAACAAAATCCTGGGATGAAGTGATCGGTCGTTTGACTGTTTTTGCCAAAACGCATCCCGATGGTTGGTTAATTGGCAATGGCTGGGACCAAAACGATTGGAACAATAAAGCTTTCCCAACCAATGAAAAGTTAACCGCACTTTTTCCGGATCGCCCGGTATTTTTAAACCGGATCGATGGGCACGCAGCCATTGCCAACCAAAAAGCGTTGGATGATGCCGGAATTAAAAGTGAACAGAAATTGGTAGGTGGCGATATGCTTACCGAAAATGGAAAGCTTACTGGTGTGTTAATCGATAATGCTGTAGCCCTGGTAGAACGTAAAATCCCATCACCAGATGCTAAACTGGCTGAAAAGATATTTATCGACGCACAGAAAAACTGTTTTGCTGCTGGCTTAACCACCATTGATGATTGTGGACTGAGTTACCTGGCTGTAGAATTCATCGAAAAACTGCAGAAAGAAAATAAACTGAAAATGAGGCTTTATGTAATGCTCTCTGATGAGCCAGATAATTATAAATATCTTTTTAGCCGCGGGCCAATTAAAACCGATCGGTTAAATGTTCGGGCTTTTAAAGTTTATGCCGATGGTGCTTTAGGTTCGCGTGGTGCCTGTCTGCTGCATCCTTACAGCGATATGCCAGACAAAACAGGTTTTTTATTAAGCGATCAGAAACATTTTGAAGAAGTAGCCACAAAAATTGCTGCCAATCATTTCCAGATGTGTACCCATGCCATTGGCGATTCGGCCAATCGGGTAATCCTGAATATTTACAATAAAATTTTAAAAGGTAAAAACGATCAGCGCTGGCGCATCGAACACGCACAGGTAGTTAACGCTAAAGACTTTGACCTGTTCGGGAAAGCCAGTATTATCCCTTCCGTGCAACCTACACATGCCACTTCCGATATGTATTGGGCCGGGCAGCGTTTGGGCACCGAAAGGTTAAAAAGTGCTTACGCTTATAAACAATTGTTAAAGCAAAATGGTTGGATTCCTTTGGGTACCGATTTTCCAGTTGAAAACATTAATCCATTATTTACGTTTTATGCTGCAACAGTGAGAGCAGATGCAAAAGGCTTTCCGAAAGGTGGCTTTCAGATGGAAAATGCTTTAACTCCTGAAGAAGCCTTACGCGGAATGACCATTTGGGCCGCCAAAGCCAATTTTGAGGAAGAAGAAAAAGGAAGTTTGGAGAAAGGTAAATTTGCCGATTTTGTTATGCTCGATCACGATATTTTAAAATCAACACCACATAACATATTAAAAACCAAAGTCTTAAAAACCTATTTGAACGGAGAAAAAGTATATGAAGCGAAATAGATTGTGTATCCTGGCTGTAGCATTTTGCTGCAATGTTTTATGTTTAATGGCTTGCGCACAGGATCATACAGCGAATGAGAAAAAACTGGCTGTTGCCAATGCGATTTCTAACGCAACGGTGCTGTTAAACAACCAGGATGGAATTATTCCTTTAAAATCATTAGAGAAGAAGAATATTGCTTCGGTCAGCCTTAGTTTTGCATATAGTGCCGTTTTCGATAGTTTGGCCAATAAATACGATAAAATCACTTCATTTTCTGCCGATTCTTATAAAGATAGCTTGAATTTGAACGATTTAGAAGATGACCTTAAATATTTCAATACCATTTTAATTTCTATTGATGATCAAAATGTAAACAAAGCCAGATACATTAATTTCATTAACAGTATCAGTAAAAATAAACAGGTAATTATTTCCTTTTTTGGTAACGGACCTGGTTTAAAATCATTCGATCTGTTAAAATCACCGATTGTATGGACCGGTCAAAACAATGCAGATGCTGCTGCCATTGTGCCGCAATATATTTTTGGTGGCATTGCGGCTTCAAATAAGTTAACTACTGCTTATTCTGCCCGTTATACTACGGGCTCTGGTTTTACTACAACAGCTACACGCTTAAAATACACTGTACCCGAAGATGCAGGTTTAAATTCGAACAACTTAAAAGAAATTGATGCCATTGCTGCCGAAGCGATCGCGCAGAAAGCTACACCAGGACTGGTGGTTTTGGTAGCGAAAGATGGGAAGGTGATCTTTAATAAGGCTTATGGTACTCACACCTATGATACCAATGTGCCAGATAAGGTGACTGATATTTTTGATCTTGCTTCAGTAACTAAAATAACGGCAACAACACCTGCTGTTATGCGTTTATTCGAAGAAGGAAAGTTAAAATTAGATACCAACATTGGTGCTTATATCCCCAAGGCTCGAACCACACCCATGAACAATATTCAGGTACGGGAAGTGATGTTGCACCAGGCAGGTTTTATCCCTTACATTCCTTTTCACGATTATGTGAAAACAGGCGATTACAGCAGAGATTCATCTGCAGCTTATCCAACCAAAGTAGCCGATAACTATTATATCAAAAAAGGCTTTTTTAAAGATTTTATGTGGCCAAAAATGCTCAATTCGCCAATAAGAACACGTGGTAGATATGTGTATAGCGATATTAGTATGTATGTAATGAAGGATATTGTAGAGCATATTAGCGAAGAGCCTTTAAATCAATATGCCTACGAAAACTTTTATAAACCATTAGGCATGCAAACTGCAGGTTTTTTGCCACGCAACCGTTTTAAACCAGAGCAGATTATTCCAACAGAAATGGACACCTATTTCAGGAAGACATTGTTGGTTGGTTATGTTCACGATCAGGGAGCAGCTTTGGCTGGTGGTGTATCTGGTCATGCGGGTTTATTTGCAAGCGCTAACGATCTGGCCATTATTTACCAGATGCTGTTGAACCGTGGTACCTATGGTGGGGTGGAGTATTTCAAAAACTCAACAGTAGATATGTTTACCTCGAAACAATCAAATGTGAGTCGCAGAGGTTTGGGTTTCGATCGCTGGGATCCTGATAGTACCAAACATTACCCTTCTAATTTAGCTTCACCACAAACTTATGGACATACCGGTTATACCGGAACCTGTGTGTGGGTAGATCCATCACGTGGTTTGGTTTATGTGTTTCTGTCGAACCGCGTTAATCCTACCGTTACTGATAAACTATCTAATCTGAAGATCAGGGGTAGGATACAAGATGTGGTAAATAAAGCTATAGACGAGTCGAAGAAATAGAATTACCTGTAATCATTGATCAAGTTGTTTTTATTCGTAATTTCAGAATATAAACCTAAAAACAGCTTAATACTATGAAATTAATTAAAACATTAATTTTTTTATTGCCTTTTTTGGCAATGATTTCAATCGCAAATGCACAGCAGATTAAAGATGGAGAAACCGTAAATGTAAACGGAATTGCAGTAACCTATTCTGTTATCAATAAAGAAAAGTTTACCATAAAAGACCAGGATTTCGACCGCTATAAAGTTTTAGCTTCAATAAAAAACAATACGGGTAAATCTTTTAACATCCGTTTGGCCAATTCATTGGATCTGTCGGGTATAAATAGTTCGAAAATAATAGAATTGGATTGTGTAAATGCCACAGGGGCGAGGTTAACCTCCAAAAAGGTTCAGGTGAGCATGAAAAGCCATTTAATTAATGTCACCTATCCTACAAAAGACAAAGACGGAAAATCAATCACAGCCATTATTCCGGTTACAGCCGGATACTATTTTGATGAAGGACAGGTAATCGAAAACGATGCAATTTTTATTGTGCCGGCTGGAGAAACGCCAAAGGTTAGTGTAAGGAGTTTGTTGAAAAATTAAAATTTAGAGTTGTCAACTTTCTGGCAAACTGGCCATTAAAGTTGAACAACTCTTCTGCCTAAAAATTGATTGCCAATTTATAAATAACCGTCTTAAGTTCATCGGTATCGCGGTCTTCACACAATAAAAAAGTTGTACTATGCTCCGTTTGACTAAATAAAGTAATGCCTTCAAATTTATGTTTGCCAGAGATTTTATTGCTGAAAGTTAGCTTTAAAGACTGCAGGTTAATACTGCCAATAAAACTTCCCATAATTTCGCCATCGGCATAAGTCGATTGGCTATCTTCTGCGGTAGCAATAAAAAATATCTCATTTTTTACCAATGCAGCATCAGTAAAAGACGATTCAACGTGATTAATATTTGGAAGCTTAAAATAGTTAAACTGAGCTTGTGAAATTTTAGCTAAATCTGCTCCCTGGATTTTGAATATGCCATTCTTTGCTTCTATTCCGTTGCCACGGTTAAAAAGCATCCACTCGGTTCCCGTAAAAATTGCCCCTTCGAGGTTAAAGTTCTGATCATCTATTTTGGCAATAGCTTTAAGTTTGGTGTAGGTACTGGTCAGGTCTTTTTGAACAAACTTTTGTATTTTCAGATCGAATTCGATCATCAGGTTTCTTTTGGGGGTTGAGCCAGAACCTAAAATGTAGAGTTTATTGTCATGATGACAAAGGATTTCGAAATCGGATTTTAAGGATTTAGGTATATTTTCTAACTGATTAAGTGAGCTATCAAATAAGATCTGAATTTTCTGCAGCTTCCTGGTTTTGATGTTATATTCGTTCAAATAGCCACTATTATCGCCAATGATATACAGTAAATCTTCCTGAAGGAACAAGCCTGAGGCAGAACCAATCCCATCAATTTCGGCGAAAACTTCTAAAGTTGTTGAATGCATGTTTTGAAAATAACAAAAAAGCACCGGTTTTAGCCGATGCTTTGATCTTTCTTTACAAATCGCTGGAGACTCAAGACTGAGGACTCACGACTCCAAACTATTTCTTCAATCCAATTTCTCTTAATCTTTCATCCAGGTACTCGCCCGCGGTCATATCGCTATAAGCTTTAGGGTGTTCCGCATCAATGGTTGATGGTAAACTGGTTAAATCCATATCGCTGCGTGGATGCAAGAAAAATGGAACAGAGAAGCGCGATGTTTTCATTAGTTCACGAGGCGGATTTACCACTCTGTGCGTCGTCGATTTTAATTTATTATTGGTTAAACGCTGTAACATATCACCCACGTTCACCACAATATCAGTATGATGTGCTTTAATTGGCAACCACTCGTTGCTGCGGGTTAACACTTCAAGGCCATCAGCACTGGCACCAATTAATAAGGTAATCAGATTGATGTCTTCATGCGCACCTGCACGTACCGCATCATCAGGAATAGTTTCCGGATTTTCAATTGGGAAATAGTGAATACCCCTTAAAATTGAATTTCCGTTATGGACATGTTTGTCGAAATAATTGATTGGCAATTCCAGATAAGTAGCAATGGCACGTAATAAATGCGTTCCGTTTTCTTCCAGTTTTTTATAGATGTCGCCAGTTACCTTGTTAAATTCAGGTAGTTCCTCTAAAACTTCATTATCAGGATATTCATTTTTAACCGGATCGCCATCAGTTACTTCCTGGCCAATTTGCCAGAATTCTTTCAAATCTGGTGTTTTAGCACCTTTGGCGGTTTCTTTACCTGCACTGGTGTAACCACGTTGACCAGCTAACTCTGGTTTTTCATATTTCCTTTTGATTTCAACAGGCAGCGAAAAGGCAGCTTTAATATTTTCATAAAGCTTATCAATTAATTCCTGGCTTAAACCATGGTTAGTAATGGTAACAAAACCCGAATCGTTAAAAGCCCTGCCCAATTCATCAGAAAACTTTTTACGGTCTTCTTCAGTACCATTGATGTAAGAGCCTAAATCTAAACAAGGAATATACGGTGTAGACATAATTTTATATTTAATGTTATACGAATTTAAAAAGAATTGTTAATAAGTGCGTTTGACTGATGGATTAGCGATTTAAAATTTTGTTAATCAGATTTTTAAGTTATTAACATAAACAACGAAATCGACAAATTGTTGCGATTGTCATACAAAACCCATTATTGGTTTGATGCAAACTACTGCCTGTTTTTTTGCGTATAATTAGATGTAGATAATTCAATTTAGCTGTAAGGTTTAGGGATTATTTTCGACTAAGAAATAAAAGCACACAATGAAACCGTCATGATTAAGCATATCAACAATCAAGTGAAAAATCATGATAGCCTCATCACGAATAGAAACAAATAAACACACAATGAGAAAAATAATTTTAATTCTATTATCAGTTTTAGCTCTGAATCAAGCTCAGGCACAGGGAAAAAAAAACGAAAAAGCAACTTTCGGAATGGGCTGCTTTTGGTGTACTGAAGCTATATTTCAACGTTTAAAGGGCGTGGTCTCGGTTAAATCAGGTTATGAAGGTGGTACTTTAACTAATCCAACTTACGAAGAAGTATGTACCGGTGCTACCGGGCATGCTGAGGTTTTAGAAATTACCTATAACCCAATGGTGATTTCTTACGATGATTTATTGGAAGTTTTTTGGAAAAGCCATGATCCGACTACACTAAATCGTCAGGGGGCTGATAGTGGTACGCAATACCGTTCAGTTGTTTTTTATCACACGGCTGAGCAAAAAGCTCTGGCAGAAAAATATAAAGCAGAATTGAACAAAACCAATGCTTACGGTAAAAAAGTGGTTACCGCTATAGAAGCAGCCAAACCATTTTATGTTGCCGAAAATTATCACCAGAATTATTTCAATAAAAATGGAAGCGAACCTTATTGCAGGTTGGTGATCCAACCCAAAATAGAGAAACTGGAAAAAATATTTAAAGCGAAGCTTAAAAAATGATAGGGGAGGTTTCTGGTGTATTCGTCATTCTCGCGTAGGCGGGAATCTTATGAACATGTGTAATGTAGTAAGATTCCCAATCAAGTTGGGAATGACGAATCTATTAACTTATCATGACGTTGCAATTAATTCCATAATCCTTTGGCTTTTTCGAGCAGTTCGCTGCCTTTTTTGCCAATTTCTTTCTTTCCCTTTTCTATGGTTGATGGCTGAGTATACTCACTCACCGAATTGGAAAGTGCTTTAAACTTGCCTATACCGGCAAATACTTCTTCGGTATAAGGAACACCCTGCTGTTTCATCAGTTTTTCCCAATCTATCTTCGATAGGAGTGCTATCATATATTTGGTGGCAATTTTACCGATAAATGCTTTGTCGTACACATTTGTTAAAGCCTTATCTGATTTGCGATCTTTTACATAAACTATAGTTTGTTGTAGGGCTTCGCGTTCGCTGTTAGAGAATAACGGGCTTTTGCTTAACTTTTCCAGCGCTGGTAACGACTGTTCTGGTTTTTCTTTTTTTAAGTTCAGGTAAGCGGTTATTCCCCAAACCAGTTCGTTTTGAATGCCCAGTTTATTCATGTCGTTTAAAAATGCCTCAAAATCTTCAAGCGATCTTTCCTCATCAATTTTTCGCTCCATTCTCATCCGGTCGAAACCTCTAAAAAGATAATTCATGCTATGGAATGCAACATGGGTTTGCTCATCGCTTAAACGGCTCCAGCCGAAAAATGCTTTGGTGTAAGGGAGTGGGATTTTCTCGTTTTTATCCAGCCACTTAATATTTCTGGAAAGACCATCTTCTGAAAGATAAAATAGGTTATTACCAAAAAATAAAAAGCCGCGGACAAATTCGAGCAGGGTCTTAATTTCGCAGTCATCAAGTAGCTCGGGCTGGGTTTTAGAACATTCGTATAATGCAAAAGGCTGTCCTAAATCTCTTGTGGTTAGTACAGCCATACTTAAAATGGCATGTTCTATGTTTTGATAGTAGGCTTTGTTAAAATCTTTAAAAAAGGGAACAGGGGTTCTTGCTCCGTTATTCATGGCAATAAGTCCAGCAGTTAAGAGAGGGAAAACATCTTCATCGGTTTCTTTCACAAACTGTTTAACCGATCGATATTCTTTATATAATCTTAAGGCATCTATTACAGAAATATTTTCATTTCCATGCCCGTTCACCTTATTTAAGGTTCGAACAACACTTTGCGCCTGTTTGCTGAATTTTTGGTATTCGGGCTGGGTAGTATCCTGAACAGCAGTTGAGCGGACAGCTATTTTAGCAAACTTATAAAAAGTGATCTTATCGTAGTTGATATTTTCGGCCAGTTTCTTTTTGTCGAGTTCGAGCAATAGCTGATCGGTTTTTTCGCCAGAACAGGCAGCTAAAAATAGGACGGTGCAAAATAAAACTAAATTCTTCATGGGTATGTTTTAAGCAAATAGATTTATAAAACTAACATTTTAGGATTGGAAAAAAATCAGAATTGTAGATTCTTCTTCATTTCGTCTGTAAAACGGCTGGACATGTTGTCGAAATTTAATTTTTTTTAGTCATTTATGAATAAAATGGCAAATATTTTAAAGGAATGGGCGGTGCAATTAGCAAGTTAATAATTCGCTTTTAATAAGGTGCTACTATCTTTTTTTGCTTGTTCGTATTCGAACTGTGTTTTGGATTAAAATTTGATTAGAAGTTGTCAAAAAACAGAAAGTATTTCTAATTTTTAGGCAATTTTTTAAGATTTAATGCTTTAAAATTCGTGGTATGTTTAAAATCATTCTAAATTTGTAACTCCTTTAAAATAAGATGACAAAAAAGAAAAAGACAGTTGGTAAAACTGACGCTGATGTAATTTTAATAGGGGCTGGCATCATGAGTGCAACCCTGGGTGTTTTATTAAAACAATTAGAGCCCAATTTAAGCATAGAAATTTACGAACGTTTAGATATTGCGGCGGCAGAAAGTTCTGACGCCTGGAATAATGCCGGAACGGGTCACTCTGCTTTTTGTGAATTAAACTATACACCCGAAAAGAAAGACGGTACGGTTGAAATTAAAAAAGCAGTGCAGATTGCAGAGCATTTTGAGGTATCTAAGCAGTTTTGGTCTTACCTGGTCAGTAAAGGATTGGTTTCTGAGCCTTGCAATTTTATCCGCAATATTCCCCACATGAGTTTTGTTTGGGGCAAAAAGAACGTAGAATATCTTAAAAAACGCTATGATGCATTAACACAATGCGATCTGTTTAGCGAGATGCAATATACGGAGGATGCTGAGCAGGTAAAAAACTGGGCACCATTGATTATGGATGGCCGCAAGAGCAACGAAAAAGTTGCCGCAACCAAGATGGATCTGGGAACCGATGTTAACTTTGGTACTTTAACCCGCGACATGTTCAACAACTTAAAGGAGCAAAGCAATGTGAGCATGTATTTTAACCACGAAATCCGTGATCTGAAGAAAAATAAAGACGGCAACTGGATTGTAAAGGTTAAAGATTTGGAGAGTGGTGATAAACGTAAACGCGTAGCTAAATTTGTATTTATTGGTGCAGGTGGTGGTTCTTTGCCATTGTTAGAAAAATCGGATATTCCTGAAGGAAAAGGTTTTGGCGGTTTCCCGGTAAGCGGACAATGGTTAAAATGTACCAATGAGGAAATTATTAAAAAACACCACGCTAAAGTATATGGTAAGGCTGCAGTTGGCGCACCGCCAATGTCGGTTCCGCATTTAGATACCAGAATGATTAATGGTAAACAAGCATTATTGTTTGGTCCTTATGCTGGTTTCTCTACCAAATTCCTTAAAAATGGTTCGTTTTTGGATTTACCAAAATCGATAAAATTCAATAACATCCGTCCGATGATTTCTGCAGGATTACATAATATGGATTTAACCAAGTATTTAATCGAACAGGTAAGACAATCACCAGAAGATAGATTGGAAGCCTTAAAAGAATATTTACCAACTGCTGAACTTAAAGATTGGGAATTGGAATATGCCGGTCAACGTGTTCAGGTGATTAAAAAGGATGAAAAACAAGGTGGTGTTTTAGAGTTTGGTACAGAGGTGGTAAGTGCTGCTGATGGTTCAATCGCCGCATTGTTAGGTGCTTCTCCGGGTGCTTCAACAGCTGTATCGATCATGCTTGATTTGTTAAACCGTTGTTTTGCTGAAGATCTGGCCACAGAAGAATGGCAGGCCAAAATTAAAGAGATGATTCCTACTTACGGAAAATCACTTGCCCAGGACGCAGCGCTTTGTAAAGCAACCAGAAACAAAACTTCAAAGGTGTTGAAAATAGAAAATACTGTGGTAGCTTAAGCCATAACAATTATAAATTTTAGAAGGTCGCGATGTAAATCGGGACCTTTTTTGTTATTACCCTGTCTACCCATGATGCGTTCCTGTGGAACGGCACGTTTAACGGTGTTTGTCATGTATATTGTTATACGTCCCATCGCGACGTATCATAGGTAATATAAACGAGCAGGCGTTTTTCGTTCTGTAGGAACGTTTGGTGTTTTTTGTACACAGGCCTTGCGGTAATAAACCTGATGGGAACGGCAGCTTTTGGTTGTCACCCTGAGCGGAGTCGAAGGGTAGCCAAAAAGGTACAGTGTACAGCAGGACTACACTAACCGATAAAAACCAGGCATTGCTTTTCTAAAAAAAAACACTAAACCACAAAAAAAAGGGCATCCAAATGCTTGAATACCCTTTGTCTGAAATCTTTTTTATCGTTAAGCCGCAATTACTTCTGCAACTTCATCTGCAGAAATGTCGCTATGTGAAGCTTCTAATACACAATCACCGTTTTTAATCAACAAAATCTGCGGCGATTGATGGGCTACCTGAAATATTTCGGCAATTTTGTTCGAAATTTCGCGGTAACTGATCAGGTCTAAAAAGTAAAGTTTAGTATCTGCCGGAATTACATCCCAATCAAATTCGAAATTCTTTTTAGCCATTAAACTAATGGAGCATCGCGTGCTATGCTTAAAAATAAGGCTAAAACCGCTTGCGTTTTTGATTTCATCAAGCTGTTCTATTGAAGTTAAGTTAACCCAAGTCATGATATGATAAATATTATTTTACAGGATAACAATTGCATTTAAATAAAGTTCTGCAAATGACCTGAATATGAAGATTGTAGGTATATGAGGCTTAATTTCTGCGTTTACTTTCTGGATAAGATCCATAGGCAGGACAAAGTTTAGAAGAACAAGATTCTAAAATGGTAATGGTGCAGAACACCGCCAATAATAAGATGGCTACTTTTTTCATTGATCGGATAAATTTAAACCTCTAAGCTACAAATAATTATTAAAACGCAAGTTTAAATCTGTGCAGAAAAATCAGCCATTTTAATCGCGGTAATTGCAGCTTCATCGCCTTTATTGCCATGCTTGCCGCCTGCACGGTCTTGCGCCTGCTCTAAATTATTGGTGGTTAGCACCCCAAAAATAACTGGTTTACTATATTTAATGCCAACATTGGTTACACCTTGCGCTACTGCATCGCAAATAAAATCGAAATGTTTCGTGTCACCCTGTATCACACAGCCTAAACAGATTACGGCATCTATATCGCTTCTTTTTCTCAATAAAATTTCGGCACCACCTGTTAATTCGAAACTTCCGGGTACCGGTAAAGAAATTATATTTTCTTCAACAACGCCATTTGCTAACAAGGTTTTTAATGCACCATTGTATAAGGCACCGGTAATTTCAGCATTCCATTCGGCTACAATAATCCCGAATTTATAGTTTGCACCGCTGGGAACAGTGGTATGAGAGAAATCAGAAAGATTTTTTAATTGTGTTGACATGGGACAAAGATAATGTTATGCCGCGAATGTTAAAAACCTTAATGTTTGCTGCTTGTAACATTTAGTTCATTAATACTTAGATTCGTATAAGAATCAGATAAATATCTACCGCTTATGGAATTTAGGCGTTCAGTCCATCTATATTAAAACGCAAGTTACCTATGAATATATCATTACGCCGCCCCGCTTTATTTTTTCTCCTCATTTTGCTGTCGCTAGGTGTTTCTGCACAACAGAAATACACACTTAACGATTTTTACAGGGTCGATTCTATTGCCAACCAGGCCAAACCAAAAGATGCACTTGCTTTAATTGAAAAAATAAATGAGCAGGCACGTAAAACGCATAATACGCCCTTGCTCGTTAAATCGGTTATTTACCGGATGATGTTTCAAAGTTACCTGGAGGAAAATGCCTTTGATAAGATTTTGATCAATTTGCAAAAAGATATCAATATAGCCAAACAGCCTGAAAAAAGCATTTTACAATCACTTTTAGCCGAAACATATTGGAACTACCTGCAACAGAACCGTTGGCAGATTAACCAGCGTACGCAGGTACAGGGAGATATAGGAGATGATATTAAAACCTGGAACATTAAAAAACTGAATGATGAAACGGTAAAATATTACCTACTCTCATTAAAAGGCAGTAAGATTTTACAACAGACGAAAGTAGATACTTTGGATGCGGTTTTGGCAGGTGATAAAAAATACAGAAGCTTTAGGCCTACCTTATACGATCTGCTGGCCCACCGTGCCATCGATGTTTTTAGCAATACACAACTCAACCTTACGCAATATGATGATGAATTAATAGACATGAGTAATGCTGACTGGTTTGGTAACAGACAACTATTTTTAAATATTAAAATACCGGCCGATAGTTCTTCTTTTAAAGTGCAGGCTTTGCAGTTATTTAAAAACCTGATCCGATTTCACCAGAACAGCAGTAATTCCTCAGCATTGGCAGATGTAGATTTAAAAAGGTTAAAGTTTGTACAACAGCATTTTACCGGCGACAAACAAGAATTGTACTACAACGCTTTAAGTCAGTTGGCTGAGCAAAGTACCCAAAGCGAAGTTTTTGCTGATATTTTATATGAGCAGGCCACCATACATAAAAACGCAGAATTACCTGTTGATACCAATAAACAAAACCTGATTACGGCGGTTGCTTTGGCCGAAAAAGCGATAAATGCCTTTCCAAAAAGCATTGGGGCAAAGAATGCCAGGAATTTAATTGAAGAGATTAATAGCAGCAGTTTATCGGCTAAAGTGAAAGAATTTGTACAGCCCGATCAGCCCAGCCAGTTATATCTATCCTACAAAAATACAGATACGATACAGCTGAAATTGTACCATTCGCCCGAATTAAAAAATGACTATGAACAGTTTAACAATAAGGCCGATTTTTTACTTTTTTTAAGGAAGAATAAAATAGTTAAGCAGTGGACGATAGCTGTTCCTAAAACCAACGATTATCAAACCCACAGTTTAGTTGATAAAATTGAGGCATTGCCTTTTGGTAGTTATACTTTAATTGCGCAAACCATTAGCCGCAAACAGAACGATACCGTTTATAGTAACATCAATTTTAAGGTTACGGCAATGGCGGTTATTAACAGGCGTAATATTGATAATCATGAATATTTTGTTCGTCAGTTGAATGATGGTGCGCCTTTAAAAAACGTAACGATCAGGCAACGGAGATATGATTACAATACCCGTAAATATATTGATGGTGAATTGTTAACTACAGATGGGAATGGTTACGCCAGTACCGCCGAAACCCAGTCTGGAATGAGTGCTGCATTATTAAAGCTTGGTAAGGATGAATTGCAGATCAACATTAACAATTATAATAGCTACCGGGGTGACGAAGATGAAGAAGAGGAACGTGTAATTCTATTTACCGACAGACCGATCTACCGCCCGGGACAAACCGTTTATTATAAAGGATTGTGTTTGAACATCCTGAATGGAAAGAATAAAATTGCCGTAAATAGGGCCGTTGATATTTCCTTTAATGATGCCAATGGAAAAGAGATTACCAAAACGAAATTGATGAGTAACGATTATGGCACATTTCAAGGTTCGTTTACCATCCCAATGGGCATATTGAACGGTCAGATGGAAATTGAAACCGAATATGGCCGCATTGCTGTACAAGTTGAAGAATATAAGCGGCCTACTTTCGAAGTGGTTTTTGATAAACCCAACAAACACTATAAACTGAATGATAGCATTAAAGTAGAGGGTAAAGCCAGTTCTTTTTCAGGCTATTCGGTGAGCAACGCGAAGGTAAACTATAAAGTTTTCCGGAGAGTGATGGATGATTACAGGCTCAGCTACGAGCAGCGGAGTGTTATTTATGGCTCCAGGATGTATGCTGAAAGAAAACAGGTAGCCATTGGCAAAACAAGCACCAAAGCAGGCGGTAAATTCGAGATTACTTTTTTTGCAAACGTTACGGATACCAGGGCAAATTATAGCTATGAAATTGTGGCTGATATCACTGATTTAAATGGCGAAACCCGTTCAAAGACGACTACTATAAATGTTGGAAAGAAAGATATAACACTTAATATCAATGCAGAGCAAGTTGTGTATTTGAGCAATAAAACAGATAGTATCCCCCTTTCGGTTACCAATTTAAACAATGAAGCCATTAAGGCTGATTTTAAAGCAGAGTGGAGTTTATTGGAGGCACCACTAAGGCTGATGAACAAAAGCCCTTTTTATGCCGAAAATTATGCCATGAGCAAGGATGATTTTATTAAAAACTTTCCCCATGATGATTATAACAATGAACTCGAAGTAGCTAAATGGCCGGTAAAATCAGTGGAATTTAAGCAAAACCTTATTGCCAAAAATGGACGTGGAAACTTAAGTTTTAGTCAGAAAGACTTGAAGCCGGGTTATTATAAAATCAGCTTAACAGCTGTAAATGGACAAAATGATACGGTTACAGTAGATAAATATTTGGTGATTTATCATGCAGCGCCTGCGGTAATACAATCAAACATCGAATGGATTACACCAGAAGTTACGGTGACCAAACCAAACGAAAGCGCTGTATTCCGTTTGGCAGGTTTAGCAGAGAACAGCAAGGCTTATTACGAAGTTTATTATCGCGATAGCATAGCCGAAAAAGTGTGGGTTAATTTATCGCCAAAACAGACCATTGTTAAAATACAACCAAAAGCCAATTACGAGGATGGTTTTGCAGTGCAGTTTACCATGGTGCATCAAGGTACTGTTTACAACTCCATGCAACAGGTTAAAATTTTTGATCCGCAAAAAGAGCTGAACGTCCGCTTTTTAACCTTTCGTAATAAATTACAGCCCGGTGAAAAGGAAAGCTGGAAACTGCAGATCAGTAATAACAAGGGAGAAAAACAAATGGCAGAAATGGTAGCCACACTTTACGATGCCAGTTTGGACGACCTTAGGAAGATGAACTGGAATACGAATCTGCAAAACAGTTTTAATTATGGTTTTTATAACTGGAATTTCAATGCAAACAATGTTGCTAACCCAGGTTACCTATGGTTTTTAAGACAGGACAGAGATTATAGCGTAATTAACCGGGGTTATGAAAACCTTAATCTGTTTGGTTATAACTATTATGGCGGATACAACTCTGGTTACCGGAACTACATTAGTAATTTACAAAGGGCTAAACGAAAAGGCTTATCTACGGAAGCATTAAAAAAACTGGTGGAGTTAGAAAATGGTAAACTAATTTATGGGGTGGTGTTCGATCGTCAGGGCGAAATACTGCCGGGCGTACAGGTCAGCGTAGGTAAAACGGTAACTACCAGCAATGTTTTAGGTATTTACACAATTAATGCCAAAGCAGGAGAGATACTGAATTTTTCTTTTATCGGCTATAAAAACTATGCTATAAAAATAGGCAGTAAAAAGCGTGTTGATGTAACGTTGAAAGAGGATGGTACGGTTTTAAGAGAGGTGCTAGTTACCGGATATGGAGCACAAAAAAAACAAAGTATGACTGGTTCAGTTATTAAGATTAGAGGGGTGTCAACTTTACAAGGGAAGGCTGCTGGAATAAGTGCTGAGCCACCTACAGTTCAAATGTTAAAAGAGGAAGCAGTTGCGGTAGATGATACTGGGACATATGATTTCGCAAGCATTAACAGTTACGATCCTAAAACAGGTTTAGAAATCGTAAATGGCAAGCCAGTCATCAAAAAACTTAACATTACCCCACGCACCAATTTTAACGAACTCGCATTTTTCTATCCGCAATTGTTAACCGACGCTAAAGGTAAAATCAAGATCGAGTTTACCATCCCCCAAAGTTTAACACGCTATAAAATGATGGGTTTTGCACACACCAAAGATTTAAAAACGGCATCTATCACTAATGAATTGGTTACCCAGAAACAATTGGCCATTGCCATAAATGCCCCACGCTTTTTCAGGGAAGGAGATACGATTTTATTAAGTGCCAAGCTGAATAACCTTGCTGGTACAAAACTGGTCGGCAATGCCAGTTTAGAACTTACCGATGCCTTAACGGCAAAACCGGTTCAGATTTTAGGCTCAAATGATAAGTCAGAAAAAACTTTTGAAGTGGATAATGAGGGCAATACCGTTTTAAAATGGACATTAATTATTCCATCAGGCATCAGTGCCATCACCTATAAAGTTTTAGCGCAAAGTGGCAAGTTTAGCGATGGTGAAGAAAATACCATTCCGGTTTTAGCAAATACCATGTTAGTTACCGAAAGTATGCCCATAAATGTGCGCGGCAAAACCACCAAAACTTTCGATTTTGAAAAACTGGAGAAATCAGGCGCTTCAAAAACCTTACGCAACCAAAGTTTAACATTTGAGTTTACCTCCAATCCGGTTTGGTATGCGGTGCAGGCCTTACCTTACTTGATGGAATATCCGTATGAGTGTGCTGAGCAAACTTTTAGCCGCTTTTATGCCAATAGTTTTGCAACGGGAATTATTAATTCATCGCCAAAAATTAAAACGGTTTTTGAACAATGGAAAAACACCAATAACGGCGAAGCATTGCTATCGAACCTGGAGAAAAACCAGGAATTGAAATCGATTTTGTTAGAAGAAACTCCCTGGGTACGCAATGCAGATAATGAAAGCGAGCGTAAAAAACGTTTGGCTACACTTTTCGATTTAAACAGAATGACTTATGAGTTAAAAGCCAATTTTGAGAAGTTAGAAAAAATGCAGTTTAATAATGGTGCTTTCCCATGGTTTAGTGGCATGCGGGAGGATAGGTACATTACCCAGCACATCGTTTTGGGCATGGGCCAGTTAAAAAAACTGAAACTGATTGACGAAAAAGCTTATCCAAATTTTAATGCTATGCTCAATAAAGCCATTATTTATTTAGATGCGGAATTCGTTAAGGATTATAAGGATGAAGTGAAGGGGAAACGCTCAGGCTACTTGCCGTTACACTATCTTTTTGCCAGAAGTTATACCAATCAAAAAAATACTTCTGCCGATTTTACAAAAGCTAAAGATTTTTACCTCAAAAAATTGGTTGCCAACTGGAAAACCTTTGATACTTACCAATTGGCACAAACAGCCTTGGTGCTCAACAGAAACGGCAATAGTGTAGAAGCGAAGAAAATCATTACGCTGTTAAGTCAAACCGCACAACAAAACGACGAACTGGGAATGTACTGGGCTAACAACAAAGCAGGTTGGTGGTGGTACCAAAGTCCGGTTGAAACGCAGGCTTTGTTGATTGAGGCTTTTGATGAAGTGGCCAATGATACCAAAGCGGTAGAGGAAATGAAAATCTGGTTGCTTAAAAACAAACAAACCAACGATTGGCAAACTACAAAAGCTACTACAGCTGCCTGTTATGCATTATTAATGAAAGGTACCAATTTATTAAGCGAAAGTAATGAGCCAGAAATTACCATTGGTGGTCAGAAATTAGCGGAGCTGCAGCAACCCAATGCTACAAAAGAGGCCGGAACCGGTTATCAGAAAGTAAGCATTGCTGGTGCTAATGTTAAACCTGAAATGGGCAGGGTAGAGGTTAAAAACAATAACCAAACCATAGCCTGGGGTGCATTATACTGGCAATATTTTGAGCAATTGGATAAAATCACATCGGCCAACACCGGGGTCAAAATTAAAAAGCAATTATTCATCCAGAAAGCCAGCGATAAAGGTGATGTATTAACACCGCTTACCACTAGCAATGTTTTGGCACCAGGTGATTTGCTGAAAGTACGCATAGAAATTTATTGCGATAGAGATATGGAATATATCCATTTGAAAGATATGCGTTCATCAGGTTTTGAACCCGTAAATGTGATCTCCCAGTATAAATATCAGGATGGTTTGGGTTATTATGAAAGTACCAAAGATGCTTCAACAAATTTCTTTATCAGTTATATGCCAAAAGGAACTTATGTATTCGAATATCCTTTAAGGGTTACGCATGCAGGCAATTTTTCGAATGGCATTACCAGTTTACAAAGTATGTATGCGCCAGAGTTTACCACACATTCTGCAGGGATAAGGGTAAGTGTAAAATAAAATGGGTTATAAGCCTAAAAGATGCACTCAGGTGACTTAGGTGGTCAGTTTTTTTGAAAAATCAGGGTTCTGCGTACTTGGGTTATTAAAGTCCTGCTCATCCGGCCTGGCAGATTTTCGCCGGAAAAAGCACAGAAATCTTTGCACCTCCTCATCATAACCCCACAACCTAAGGCAGGATCAAAGCGGGAGCGTTGGGATAAGCAAGGGTAAGAGCCTCGATGCTGCCGCAATTAAGATTTCCGTAGGTTTTTACAAGAAAGGATGCAAGCCTTGGGTTTTTGTTTCTTTTGGGCCAAGCCAAAAGAAAGAGCCCCTCGGCGGCGGTGAGCCGAAGCAAGACTGCGCGATGGGCAAGAAAATAGCGAGTGCATTAAGATTCCCGCATGCGCGATAATGACGACCGTGTTAAAAATTATCCCTATACATCATCCTATCTGCTCCCTGCTCCGCTTCAAAGCCTCGGTTCGTGCCTCACCTTCGGGTTTTACGCTACTATCAGGTTTATTTAACAAGGGGCCTGTGTTTCATATCGCTGTTCCAGCCCCTGCAGATTTCGCGACCTGCGAGGCTTAAATTGCATTAAGTAAGTTGTATTCCAACGTAAGTAGTCCCAATGGGTATAACTTTATCTCCTATCCAGATTTGGCTGCGGTCAAATTTGGATATTTTGTTTTTTGCAACAATAAAAGCCCGGTGGCAGCGGATAAAATCTGTTTTTGGCAACAGTTCAGCAAGGTCGTTAATGGTAATGCGTGAGCTCAGTAATTTATCCTTAAGCTGGATCTGCGTGTAATTTCCCGAGGCTTCCACATAGCAGATTTCGTCTAAATTAACCTTAATTTGTTCATAACCATCTTTTACAAAAATGTATTCCGTTTTAGCTTCCTTCTTCTGGCTACGCAGGTTAAAGAGTTCGTGTGCCTTATTGCAGGCCTTCAAAAAACGCGAAAGTGAAAAAGGTTTTAACAAATAATCAACAGCATCAAGTTCAAAACTTTGCACCGCATGTTCGGTATAAGCCGTAGTAAAAATCACCATAGGTGGTTTGCTCAGGCTCTTTAAAAAATCAATTCCACTGATATCGGGCATTTTAATGTCGAGAAAAATCAGGTCAACCTTGTTATGCTGGAGGTAAGTAATGGCTGCAAAGGCATTAGTAAAAATTTCCTGCAATTCTACAAACGGAACTTTTGAGGCATGCGATTTTATAATGTCTAATGCAATCGGTTCATCATCTATAGCAATGGCAATCATTTTTGGTTGGTCTTTGTGGATGTCAGGCTAAGCGTAGTCTAAGCCTATTACTTGGTAAAATTCGTATGGCTAGTAGTGTTTTTACAAATAGATAGTTCTTTAAGTTTACTCCAATTATCATTTATAATAGCTTCTTTTTTTTTCTAGACCACCCTTTAATTTGCTTTTCAAAGCTAATTGCATCGTTAATGTCTTCGAAATGTTCGCAAAATACTAAGATTACAGGTCTTTTTTTAGCGGTATAACAAGTTAAGTTTATAACATTTTCGTGTTCATAAAGTCTTCTGTCTATATCCTTTGTAACTCCCGTGTAATAGGAGTTATCTGCGCATTTTAAAATATAGACGGTATATGTTTCCATTTTAATTTTTCCTCTTTGAATCCACTATTTATAGTCAGTAATGTCATCCTGAGCGGAGTCGAAGGATATTTAAGCCTAATAAATATAGCAAAATCATTAAAAATATCAAATGGTAATAATTTTGTCAATTGCGCTTCGACTCCACTCAGCGTGACAAAACGATTGTATTATACTTATTTAATAATCGATTTTTAAGTAGTATCATTTCAATTCCTCTCATTCAGTTTAGTAATGTTATCCTGAGCGGAGTCGAAGGATATTTGCATGAATAGTAATTATCTGATTATTGCGCTTCGACTCCGCTCAGCGTGACAAACAGTTTTATGCTTCACTGAATAATTTCATTCTGAGCATAGTCGAGGGATTAATCTAACTGCAAAGTTAAATGAACAAAAAATTCATTGGCACTCTCGCGGATAATTAATTCGTGTTTTCCATAATAAAGTAATGATAAGCGTTGTTTAACATTTTCAAGTCCGATGCCGCTTTTTAGTTTTTCAGGATCGTTATCTGCCTTGATGTAAATGCTGTTGCTTACGTCGAAATATAAAGTCTTTTCTTTTGTCTGCAATGTAATTTTGATATACGATGGCTGTTGCAAACTGATCCCGTGCTTAAATGCATTTTCGATAAATGGAATCAATAACATCGGTGTGATTTGTAGGTTATTCAACTGTTCTTCAATATAGGTATCAATCCTGATATCTGCCGAGCGTGAGGTACGCAGTTTTTGCAGATCGATATAATTGTTCAGGTATTCTACCTCCCGGGTTAGCGAAATTTTATCCTGTGTATTTTCGTGGAGCATAAAACGCATCATATCACCCAGTTTCTGGATTCCTTCGCCCGTTCTTTCTGCATTTTCCTGTAAGGCCGTTCCAAAAAGGGTGTTTAAAGCATTAAACAAAAAGTGTGGATTGATCTGCGATTTTAAGAAATTCAGGTTCGCATCCGATTTGCCCAGCTCTGTTTTAAGCATCTGTATTTCGCTCAGTTTTTCAAATTTATGTTTGTAAACATACCAGGCAGATGGTGTGGTCATGCAGATTAAACATATTGCATTTAAACTTAAGGTAATAGGCACAACTACACCATTGCGCATAAAAGGAATAAGGACAATCAAAAGCAGTAGTGAAACAATAATGGTTATGCCTACGTTTCCCCAAAAATACCGGCCAAAGCCTTTAAAATCCTTTCTTAGGTTTGGAATGATGTAATAAATGGCACAAAAGGCAATAAAAATATTTACCGGTGGTACAATAATCCAGATGACCAATAACTCATAATCTATCTTAACAGAAAGGACTGCGGTGAAAATCATGAGGGTAATCAGCCAGATTTTTGTACTCACAAATATCTCTGATACAATATTCTGGTTATAACTCTTTAAAAAATGGATTCTATTAAAAAGCTCCAGGCCACGCTCGTTAAAATAGGCGTAAGCGTTAAAAAGCAAGTAAATAAAAAATATATAGGTAAAAGCTTCTCCAAAAAACATGTCGTAACCGCGGTCTATATCATCATATTCCACCAGGCGGTAAGCTTCCGAATAGGTATTGGCGATCATCCATCCAATAATAGAAAACGCAGTAACAGCAATGGTCATGATCAGATTCATGGTTACGTTACGGCCTTTTGCCAGTTGAGGCATTGAAACAAAATTGAAAAGCAAAAAACTGAAGTAAATGATACTGATCTTGAATATTTCAGGAAGAAAGAAATTCGCCATAATGCTATACTCAACCGAATTTTCAGAAAAACGGTAAGACCCGCCAGAACCATAAGTGGTCTGCGTGCAAATGCTGATCAATGCTAGAATGTATAATGTTGTAGAAATCCAAAACTCAAGCTGGTTGATGTTTTTGGATTTAATGGCCGTTGAATTACCTGAAAGAATTTCCATTTTTGTTTTAATTAATGGCGCAATTTTACAAAGAGAACCGGTCACAATATTTAAAATGTGATGGATGGGGCTAAAAATGTGACGAATGAATAGGATTTATAGGATTGCGTGATTTTAAGATCGGTTGGGCAATCCGATAATTGTGCAGTCAGATGTTACCATCTGACTGTTCGCGAAATCAATAATTCAATTTTGTGTCGGATAGTAATATCCAACACCACGGATATCAGGCGACCTGATTCATCATCTATTTTACATTGTTCGACCATTAAGAATTTAAGAACATAATTTTGCAGTCAGATGTTACCATCTGACTGTTTGCGAAAATCAATAATTCAACTTTGTGTCGGATAGCAATATCCAACACCACGGATAAACAATTTTATTATCTTTGAAACGGATTGCTGGATTGATTTCTCCATTGTCCATTTATACATTTTCCATTTATCATTCACTCATTCAAGATTCATTCATTCAATATGACCGTTTACGGAATTCCAAATTGCAATACAGTTAAAAAATCGCTTGATTGGTTAAAAGCACATCAGATAGATTTCGAATTTCACGATTTTAAGAAAAAAGGCATTAACAGCGAAAAGTTAAACGAATGGTGTAATACTTTCGGCTGGGAAACGGTGTTGAACCGTAAAGGTCTAACCTGGAAGAAACTCACCAAAGAAGAACAAGCCAAAATTGATAATCAGGAGTTGGCGATCGCTTATTTAAAAGAAAATACCAGCGCCATAAAACGACCGATTATCGAGCAAAACAACAAAGCCATATTAATTGGATTTGACGATGAAAATTATTTAAAAACACTAGCCTGATTCAATTGTTCTAATGTTAAAGTTTGTTAAATGCAGCTTTTAAATGTCGAACTAAGTTACTTTTGAGTATGTACAAACTGATCATTTTTCTATTGCTTACCTTGCCGATTGGCGTTTTTGCACAAACGGTAACTACAGGTACAGTTTTCGATTATTCGAAAAAAACACTCTCACTGCCTGGCGTTTCCATCAGAAACCTGAACAGTAAAAAATCTACGAGTACCAACAGAGAAGGTAAATACACCATTGCAGCCAACATTGGCGATTTGATTGAATTTTCGGCAATAGGGTATCATACCGACACGCTTTATTTAACCAATCTCCTAAACAGAACCATCTACCTTCCGGTAAAATCGAACAGTTTAAAAGATGTAGATATTACCGCGGTCCGCATGAACAGCCAGGTAACTGACGCTAAAGATCCCCTGGCAGAAAAATACACCTTGCTTAATACCGGGGGCAACCTAAACCGCAAGCGTATGAAAGATAAGGTTGGTGGCTTGAACCTCAATTTAGGTTATGGTAAATATAAAAGACAGCAACGTAAAGAAGCCGATTTAGAAGAAAAGGAAATGTACCAGGATGAAATCGATGAAAACTTCACGCCAAAGGCTATCACTGATCTTACTAAACTGGAAGGTGAAGACCTTAAAAATTTTATGATTATTTATAGGCCGTCTATTGAGGCTGTAAAGGCTGAAAGACCATTCCGTTATGCTTTTTACATCTCACGTGCCTTTGTAGCATGGAAAAAATTAACACCACAGGAAAGAAAATTGCAGGATCTGCCAAAATTAAAGGCTAATTAAGTCTCTTTAACAGATATTAATTGAATTATAACCATTATTGGTAACATTATAACCACATATAAATCTATATGTGGTTATTTTTTATATTTACCGCAGTATTACAACCTTATTATGATCATGAAATTGACTAAACTGATTAATTTTGGTTTGGTTTGTTGTGTTTTTGCTTTTTCAGCATCAGCCCAGCAGGCTACAACCCCCGCACCAGCAAGCAACTATAATCCCGCTGAAGCATTTGGACCACTATTTTATACCCAAAACGGAAATGAATTCCGCTCGGCAATTGGTTCACCAGGTCCGAAATACTGGCAAAACCATGTTGATTATAACATTACCGCCAACCTGGATGAAAACAAGAACATGGTTAGCGGAACAGTTACCATTACCTATAAAAACAACAGTCCTGATAAATTACCATATTTATGGTTACAGTTAGATCAGAACACTTTTAAAGAAACTTCACGTGGTTATGCTATTACCCCTTCACGTAGCCGTTATGGCGCACAGGGCGAAAAATTTGATGGTGGCTATAAAATCCAGAACATCAGCGTAGCTCAAAAAACAGGTGCAGTAAAATTCACTTCTATTGTTGAAGATACCCGTATGCAGATCCGTTTAGATCAGCCTTTGGCCGCTAATGGCGATTTGGTAACCATCAAAATGGATTATTCGTACATTGTACCGAAAGAAGGATCGGACAGGACCGGACATTTAACTACGAAAAACGGTGAAATTTTTGCCATTGCACAGTGGTTCCCACGTATGTGTGTGTATGATGATGTAATTGGTTGGAATACTTTGCCATACTGGGGTGGGGGCGAGTTTTATTGCGAATATGGTGATATCAACTTTGCCGTTACTGCACCGGCAAGCCATATCGTTATGGGTTCTGGAGAATTATTAAACCCTGCTGAAGTTTTTACACCAGAGCAGTTAAAAAGATGGAACGCGGCTAAACTGAGCGATGCTACCGTGCACATCCGTAGCGAAGCAGAGGTAAACGATCCGAAATCACGTCCTGCAAAAGATAAATTAACCTGGAAATTTAAAATTAGCAATGCACGCGATGCAGCTTGGGCTTCATCAAAAGCATTTATATTAGATGCTGCAAGGTATAAACTGCCTAGCGGGAAAACTGGTTTGGCCGTTTCTGCACAACCTGTAGAAAGCAATGGTATCGATTCTTATGGCCGTGGGGTAGAATATGTAAAAACTACTATCGAGCATTATTCATCAAAATGGTTCGAATATCCTTATCCAATGGCTGTTAACGTAGCGACCAATATTGGTGGTATGGAATATCCTGGTATTGTTTTCTGTGGCTGGACTGCTAAAAAGGCCGGCGCATGGGGAGTAATTGATCACGAATTTGGGCACACCTGGTTCCCGATGATCGTGGGTTCTAACGAGCGTAAATACGGTTGGATGGACGAAGGATTTAATACTTTCATCAACGGTATTTCTAAGAAAAACTTTAATAATGGCGAATACGCTGGACCTCCGGCTGATTTACACAGAATTGGTAAAAATGTGATCGGTAACCCGATTTACGAAAACATTATGCAGATGCCTGATGGTATGGCGGAAAGAAATATAGGTGTTAACTTATATAGTAAGCCAGGATGGGGCCTGGATATTTTGAGAAACCAGATCTTAGGCGAAGACCGTTTTGATTATGCTTTCCGTCAGTACATTAAAAACTGGGCATTTAAACATCCAACGCCATTCGATTTCTTCCGTTCAATGGAAAACGGAGCGGGTGAAGATTTGGCCTGGTTCTGGAGAAGTTGGTGGTTAAACAGCTGGAAAATGGATCAGGGCATCGCTGCAGTTGAAGCCGTTAAAAAAGATGATAAATTGGTAGGCTACAACATTAAAGTGGTAAACTTAGAGAAAATGCCGATGCCGATCATTCTTCAGGTTAAAACCAAAAGCGGAAAAACTGAAACGGTAAAAGTTCCGGTTGATGTTTGGATGAAAAATACAAGCTGGCTGGTTCGTTTCCCTACAACTGAAGAAATTGAATCGGTTACTTTAGACCCGGATAAAGTATTGCCAGATTCAAATCCTGATAACGATACGTGGACCGCTACAGGCAACTAAGCCAATGTTATTAAATTAAGTGCTGCGGTTGTCAGTCTGAGGGTTAATTTATTGTATAAAAATCAATATAAATGACAGTATTAATCTACGCGTAAAAATCCCTCGAGTTACCGTCATTTCGAGCGGAGTGCAACGCAGTCGAGAAATCTAACTAAATAGATCTCTCCATTTCGCTGCGCTACAGTCGAGATGACGACCTTTCTATTGGAGTCTGTCACTGATAGAGTAGTCGAAGACTTCTTGAGGTTTACCCTTTAGCTTAATGGGCAACCGAGCTTACCTTAAATAATTCCAGACCTCCTGATTTTAAAAGATCAGGAGGTTTTTTATTGCAAATTACCGACGGTTTACGGAAAACTATCAGATAATTTAGCAGTATAAATTTACAGATATGGCAGCACCTATTTTAGAAATTACCAATCCCATCGGCATATATGATCCCCGTCCACATGGTTATTCTCACCTTGCCTCCGTTCCTGCTGATCGTCAGCTGGTATTTGTTGCAGGTCAGGGCGGCAGTAGAACAGATGGCATTTTAAGTGATGATTTTAGAAAACAAGTCGTTATTGTATTCGAGAATATTGCTTTAGCCTTAAAAAGCAAAAATTTAACCATGGCCAACATTGCAAAACTGACTACTTTGGTGGTAGATTACGATGATGCTAAACATGAGATTCTGATCGAAGAATCTAACAAAATATGGCCCGATCAGAAATTCCCGGTAAATACGCTTATCCCGGTACAAAGGTTGGCCTTAAATGGCATGTTAATCGAAATTGATGCTACGGCTGTTGGTTAATTTATAAACCCGGTTACGATTGTTGTTAAACTGGTATTGTTTTGGAAATGAAGGGTCCAATACCTTTGGCGTGATGCTGGAAGCAGACCGTTCATCCTAAACCTGACAGTAGCGGGCATGAAGTGCAACGGAGTAAAGCGGATGGCAGGGCTGCATTTGCCAAGAACCACTGCAGTTTTGTTTCCAAAAAAAATGGAATATGTTTATTTTAGTGTTGTTAATGCAAGGGGTGGTGTCCAGGATATTTTAAAACTTTGAATTAAAGATTAACATTAATAATAATCGAAAATTTATACGGATGGAAAAAGGAGAACGCAAAAACGTTTACCAAGTTTACAATAAGATAGGCCGCTGGTTTGCTGAAAACCGTTATGCTGATTCGGTAGAGAAAGCTTATTTAAATGATATCCTCCAGCACCTTGCAACAGATGCAAAGGTTTTAGACCTGGGCTGCGGTGATGGAAAACCCATATTGGAATATTTTATTAACCATGGGGTAAATGTTTTAGGGGTTGATGCCAGCAAGCAAATGATCGGGCTGGCAAAAATTAATTTCCCCTCTACCAGATTTCTGCTAAAAGATATGCGTGAACTCGATCTCGACGAAAAATTTGATGCGATTATTGCCTGGCACAGTTTTTTTCATCTTCCTGCCGATGATCAGCCAAATATGTTTACTATTTTTAAACTTCACCTTAGGCCCAACGGTATTTTGCTGTTTACGTCTGGAACGGAAAGGGGAGAAGTATGGGGCATGAATGGTGGCGAAAATCTTTTTCATGCTTCTTTGGATACCGCTGAATATCAGACCCTGCTTCAGGCAAATCAATTTGAAGTGCTCAGGCACAAAATAAACGATCCGGATTGCGGGGGTGCAAATGTTTGGATGGCCCAGTACAAACCCTGATAATTTTGCCTTAACTTTGCCAAATGGCCGAACAGCAAAAAAATAATCCTTTACACGGTATCACTCTGGAAAAAATAGTAACCGATCTGCAAACGCATTATGGTTGGGAAAAACTGGGATCGTTGATCAGGATTGATTGTTTCAATAATAACCAAACGATCAAATCGAGCTTAAAATTTTTAAGAAGGATGCCCTGGGCCAGAAAAAAGGTTGAAGATTTATACCTTGATACCTTTGATAAATGATGGAATGAGTGTGTTTAGAATGAGTGAGTTTTGAATGATAAAATGAGTGAATAGGCTAGTCTAATCCAATATTTTCTCATTCAATCATGCTAATCATTTAATCATTTCTCTTTCCTTTGCAACCTTTTCTTTAAAACCGTCGTCATCTCGATCTAAACCATATCAAATGAAAAATATTTTCTGTTCTTTTTTGCTGGCGATCATTTTAAGCAGTTGTGCTTTATCAACCATGACAACCATCTATTCCATGTCGCGTGGTAAAATAGATATTCCTCAGAAAGAAACTTATAGCGTAGTGTATCAGGCAAATTTTGGCGATGGTTTAATGGCAGATATTGCTTACACCACTGAAAGTGGAAAACAGACAGAACTAAAAGAAATTAAGGGTGTATGGGAAAAGACTGTAACCTTAAAATCAGGTACACCTGTTCTGCTTAAAACATTGGCTACCGCTAAATCCAAATCAAAAGGAGAGTATAAAATTCTGGTGGATGGGAAAGTGGTTTCCGAATATATTTTGACTGGTAAAAAGCTAAATTATACTTTTGCTTTTGACCTGCCATAATTCATTAAATCTTCATTTTGCTTTCCGAGATTTAATAAAAAAATAACAAGGTTTATTCATTATTAATCAACTTGAAAATGAAAGCAATTAAAGTTTTAAGCATCGCTTTATTAGCCATGTTTACCTTTGCAACGGTTAATGCGCAAACTGCAGCACCTGCAAAACCAACTACAGAAAAATCTATGACTAAAAAAAGTCATAAAAAACATCATCATAAAAAACACACAAAAAAAGCAGCTAAAGCTTAGAAAAGGAAAGTCTTTCAGGTAAAACTGGAAGACTTTTTTGCATTATTTAATGTTTAGGTGAGATAGATTGCTTCACGCCATCGCCATTTCCCTCGCTTAGGTTCGCAATTGACGACAAGAAGAAGGAATAGCCTCAACTCCTGAATCATTAGATAAAAAAGCCAACTTAAGCCTGCTTTGCAACCTAAACCCGATATACGTGGAAAGCGAGTCCTTCACGAGCTTGTAACATTAGCGGGGCCGAACCCAGCCTAAGGATAGTGAAACTGCTTTCCAAATAAGCGTATAATAATGATGAAACGATGCCTAGGTGACTTGAATGTTTAAGGCGAGAAAGATTGCTTCACGCCACTATCATTGCCTCTGCTTCAGTTCGCAATGACGACAAGAGAAAGGAAGAACTGCAACTCCTTAATCTTCAACTGAAAACTGATTAGTGCCAACTGAAAACTTTTTACGCTAACCCCTTGATTTTTAAAAAGAATTGTTCTACTTTTGCAGTCCGTTTTATGGGCTATCTGCAAGGATGCCGGGGGAGCGGTAAATTTTTTAATAAAAAAACATAAAAAAGCACAATGCCAACCATTCAACAATTAGTTAGAAAAGGTAGAGTAGCACTGGAGTTCAAGAGTAAGTCTCCAGCGTTGGACAGCTGTCCACAGCGAAGAGGTGTATGTACACGTGTGTACACCACTACCCCTAAAAAACCAAACTCAGCAATGCGTAAAGTAGCCCGTGTTCGTTTAACGAACGGTAAAGAGGTGAATGCTTACATTCCTGGAGAAGGTCACAACTTACAGGAGCACTCAATCGTATTGATCCGTGGTGGTCGTGTTAAAGATTTACCAGGTGTACGTTACCACATCATCCGTGGTGCATTAGATACATCAGGTGTGGCTGGTCGTAACCAACGTCGTTCTAAATATGGTACTAAACGTCCTAAACCAGGACAGGTAGTTGCGGCACCAACAAAAGGTAAAAAGAAATAATCGGGAGGAAATAAGAAATGAGAAAGTCAAAACCAAAAAAGAGAATTATTCTTCCTGATCCAAAATTTAATGATGTTCAGGTAACTCGTTTTGTAAACAATATGATGTACGATGGAAAAAAATCTATCGCTTATTCAATTTTTTATGATGCTGTTGAAATTGCTGAGAAAAAAGCAGGTGAAAACGGTTTAGAGATATTCAAACGCGCATTAACTAACATTATGCCAGCTGTAGAGGTTAAATCTCGTCGTGTTGGTGGTGCTAACTTCCAGGTTCCAACTGAGGTTAGACCAGAGCGTAAAACAGCTTTAGGTATGAAATGGTTAATTTTATACGCTCGTCGTCGTGGTGAAAAAACCATGAAAGAGAAATTAGCTGGTGAAATCGTAGCTGCTGCTAAAGGTGAAGGTGCTGCTGTTAAGAAGAAAGAAGATACGCACAAAATGGCTGAGGCTAACAAAGCGTTCTCTCACTTCAGATTCTAATTTAGGATTAACAGATTAGTAAGATTACACAGATTTAATTAGAAGATTATACTGATTAGATAAATTACACCGATTTGTTTTAACATAATCGGTGTAATCATTTAAAATCAGATAAATCAAAAACATAACATGGCAAGAGATTTAAAATTTACAAGAAATATTGGAATCGCGGCTCACATTGATGCGGGTAAAACTACAACAACTGAGCGTATCCTTTATTATGCTGGTGTAAGTCATAAAATTGGTGAAGTGCACGAAGGTGCTGCAACAATGGACTGGATGGCACAAGAGCAAGAGCGTGGTATTACCATTACTTCTGCTGCAACTACTGTTGATTGGAATTACAGGGGTCAAAAGTATCACGTTAACGTGATTGATACTCCAGGTCACGTGGATTTTACCGTAGAGGTAAACCGTTCACTACGTGTACTAGATGGATTAGTATTCTTGTTTTCAGCTGTTGATGGTGTTGAGCCTCAATCAGAAACAAACTGGCGTTTAGCAAACAACTACAGTGTACCTCGTATTGGTTTCGTTAATAAAATGGACCGTTCTGGAGCAGACTTTTTAAAAGTTGTTAAACAGGTTAAAGAAATGTTGGGTAGTAATGCAGTTCCGTTACAATTACCTATCGGATCTGAAGACGGATTTAAAGGTGTGGTTGATTTGATCAACAACCGTGGTATCGTTTGGAATGAGCATGATAAAGGGATGACCTTTACTGAAGTGCCAATCCCAGAAGATATGATTGATGAGGTTGCTGAGTGGAGAGAGAAATTACTTGAATCGGTTGCTGATTATGATGAGTCGTTAATGGAGAAATTCTTCGAAGCGCCAGAAACAATCACAGAACGCGAAGTTTTAGATGCTTTACGTGCAGCTGTTTTAGATGCTAAAATTGTACCTATGGTTTGTGGTTCATCTTTCAAAAATAAAGGTGTACAAACTATGCTTGATTATGTGATGGAATTATTGCCTTCACCTATGGATAGCGAAGGTGTTATTGGTACAAATCCAGATACTAACGAAGAGGTTTTATTAAAACCAAGTATTAGTGAGCCATTTGCAGCTTTAGCTTTTAAAATTGCAACCGATCCATTCGTAGGGCGTTTATGTTTTATCCGTGTTTACTCGGGTAACTTAGAAGCAGGTTCTTACGTGTATAACTCTCGTTCAGAAAATAAAGAGCGTATTTCTCGTATCTTCCAAATGCATGCTAACAAGCAAAACCCTGTGCCAAATGTGGCTGCTGGTGATATTGCTGCGGTAGTTGGCTTTAAAGATATCAAAACAGGTGATACACTTTGTGATGAGAAAAACCCAATCGTTCTTGAGTCAATGGATTTCCCAGAACCAGTTATCGGTTTAGCTATTGAGCCTAAAACTCAGGCTGACGTTGATAAATTAGGTATTGGTTTAGGTAAATTAGCTGAAGAGGATCCTACATTTAGAGTTCAAACAGATCAGGAAACTGGTCAGACTGTTATCTCTGGTATGGGTGAGTTACACTTAGATATTTTAATTGACCGTTTAAAACGCGAATTTAAAGTAGAGGTTAACCAAGGTGCACCACAGGTAGCTTACAAAGAAGCTATTTTCGGTTCAACAACACACCGCGAAACATACAAGAAACAATCAGGTGGTCGTGGTAAATTTGCTGATATTTCAGTAATTATCTCCCCAATTGATGCTGATTTTGAAAAAGGTGGTTTACAGTTTGTAAACGAAATTACAGGTGGTTCAATTCCTCGTGAGTTTATCCCTTCAGTAGAAAAAGGTTTTGCTGCTTCTATGGCAAATGGTGTATTAGCTGGTTATCCACTTCCTGATATGAAAGTTCGTTTAACAGATGGTTCATTCCACGCGGTCGATTCAGATGCTTTATCATTTGAGCTTGCTGCTAAAATGGCATACCGTGAGGCTTTACCTAAATGTAAACCTACTTTGATGGAGCCAATCATGAAAATCGAAATCTTAACCCCTGAAGAAAACATGGGTGATGTGATCGGTGATATGAACCGTCGTCGTGGTCAGTTATTAGGTATGGATACCCGTAACGGATCTCAGGTAATTAAAGCAACTGTGCCTCTTTCTGAAATGTTTGGTTATGTAACGCAGTTACGTACCATCACATCAGGTCGTGCAACTTCTACCATGGAATTTGACCACTATGAAGCTGCGCCTAAAAATGTACAGGATGAAGTAATTGCTAAATCTAAAGGCAGAATTAAATCTGAAGATTAATTAGTATTAAGATAAAAGTATCAAGTATCAAGATGGATTATCAGTCTTGATACTTAATACTAAATACTTGCTACTAAGTACTTGCTACTAAAAAGATAAATCCGGTTTCTGTTGTTAATAGCTCTAACAGGAAACCATAATTAAAAATAAGATGAGCCAAAGAATCAGAATTAAATTAAAATCTTACGATTACAACTTAGTAGATAAATCTGCTGAGAAAATCGTAAAAACTGTTAAACCTACGGGTGCAGTGGTTAGTGGTCCGATTCCACTTCCTACAGAGAAAAAAATCTTTACTGTTTTACGTTCTCCACACGTAAACAAAAAAGCTAGAGAGCAGTTCCAATTGTGCGCTTACAAACGTTTATTGGATATTTATAGCTCTAACTCTAAAACAGTTGATGCTTTAATGAAACTTGAATTGCCTAGCGGTGTTGAAGTTGAAATCAAAGTTTAATTGATTTTAAAAAGAACAGAAAAGGTCTCGATGCAAATCGAGGCCTTTTTTTATGCATTCAAATTCCAAAACAAAAGCTGTGCAGACTGGTTGTAATAATATGACTAAGGATAAGGAACAAGAAGAATTACCAATTGAGGGACAGGATTTTGCCGACCCAAAGGAAGAACTGACAAATAAACCTTCCTCACATGGGGAAGTGGCCAATCAAAAAGACGGTGATTTTTCTGAACTGGAAAAAAGTAGAATGGAAAATCCACCAAAACATCGTGATGAAAATGGATCAACTAAAAACGATTTGGATAGTAGTACAGAGATTGATCAAAGTGAGGGTGTATAGTAACTGCAATTGACTGGCGGATCGGTAAGATGAGGTGGAAAGACTGGGCAATATATAAAGGGATCTGTTAAACTTTTTTTATTGTACCAATGTTGTTAAAGGAGATTATCTACAAATAAAAATGGCTATGGAAAGTAACGAAAATAAAAATGTTGATCCTAATGCTGGGGTTAACCACAATGACGAGCATATAGAATGGGATAATGGAGAGGCTACTTACGGTCATAAACGCACTGATTTTAAACGTAAGGATGAACCAGAGGCATCGCATTTATTGAAAACAGAAAATGATCCTAATCATGCTGTAAATGAAAATTTAAATAATTCAAATTTAAGTCAGGGTGAAGACATTGGAAACAGAAATAAGAATAATGAGAAGGGTTTAAGTGGGAAAGATTTATGATTTAGTTATAAAGAGACTATTCTTATTGAATAATCCCTTTACAAGACTTATGCATTTTCCGGTAGATGGAATTTATTTAGGATTCGACAACTGTAATGCGTTAATTAAGTAGCAAATGCCCTTAAATAGTTAGTTAATGATTTTTTAATCTTTGTCGCGAATCCTACAGTACAGCAAATTTCAAGAACTTATGGTAAATTCACAAAGAATCCGGTTTTAAGATATTGATATATATCAATTTTGTGTCCCGGTAATGTGTACTCATTAACCCAAACTTGATTAATAAACTGCCTTTAAGATCTAGTAGATCTTTCAATTCTAAGTAGGTATACTCACCTGTAGTGCAGCAGAAAACTCCGTAGTAAACCGTGCTTTAAGCGGGTTTACCTAAGCTAATTTATTTGGGTGATAATCTAAACATTATTAATATAACTCGCTGGTTTGCCGGTAATCCTGCTTTATTTTTGTAGCGTAATTATTAATTTCATCGACATATTCCGGAACTTTTTCCTTAAAGTCATCAATTAAAGATTTTCCGTCAGTTGCACGCTTTTTTGTGGCGTATTTAAAACCGTATACAGCTGCTGCGCCTAAAATTGCATATTTTAATAATCCCATAACCGTCTCTTTATATTCCTGTATTTAATGCATGGTTTTCATCATCCTCATTGATGCCGGCATTTGCTTTAAAATCTTCAGATGAACTCCCGGTATGGCTTTCAGCACTCTGTATGGTTGGGTTTTTATCAGCACTGTTATATGCATCATCGCTAAGCGAATCTTTACCCTGTGTACCAGAATTATCGAAACCATCTTTTGCTAAAGGATTGCCTTTAATCAATTCGCTTGGTTCCTTTCCATAAGCGGTTACAACATTGGTATCATTGCCCTCTTCGTAAGCTTTCTGCACATCAGATTTTTCTTCTTTTCCACCATCTGGTCCTACGTAACCCTCAGTGTGTTCTTCCTTATTATAGATGCTCGTTTTCATACTATTATCGCTTTACCAATAAACAGGGCGAAGGCCAAATAGTTTGAATCAGGATAAATCAATAACAGTATTAACAAAAAAAAGGCAGATATTTCTATCTGCCTCCGGTTTAATTTTTATATGGGAAATTCCGTGATATTTTTCGCATCATTCGCTCTACCATGTCATCAGTAGAACTCATAATGTTATCGTCCATTGTTTTAAAGAAACGCCACAATAACTCCCCGTCCGCTCCATTATTTATGGTTAAGAACATGGTGCCTGTTCCAGATTTACCTCCAAAACCACCGAATAAAACCGCTGAGGCAATTGCGCCAGCTTCAGTTTTGGTTTGCTCTGTTTCAAAACGGCCACCAATTACGGCATCAACTCCAAGTATTTTAGCTATTTCATCTTTAGTAGTTTCGTCTAACTTACTTAAAACTCCAGCTTTTTTTAACAGGATATTTGTTTTATCAACATCCTGAAAAGTTACGGTATAGTCTGAAGCTTTTCTTAACAAAAAAGTGTACATGCTTGCCTGAATAGACCTGGCCATTGATTCTTCCTGACTTTTGTTTGCTTCTGCACTAAAATTTTTTGGTTGTTTCCTGTAAGAGATTTTTACTTCGAAAGGTAAAATGGCTACAATTTTGTGCGTTTTGATCGTTTCTTTCAGTTTTGGACTTTCAAAAATTTGCTTCGAGCCTTCAAATTGTGCTTTGGTTAAAACCGTAAAGCAGCATATGATTGCGAGCGTTAATAAGATTTTTTTCATTATTTGTTTGTTTAATTTTCTGGTGAATATAAAGATATCTTTTAATGAATGTAATTTAATTTTAACTGAAGCTTTATGCTTAACCATTTTCCCGTTTTGTTTAACTTGCGCCAAATTTTAAATGCCAACGGGATAAATGGAGTGGAAATATTTACTTTCGAATAAGAGATACGGACAAGAGCAATATGGTGCCAGCACAGATCGTGCACGGTCAGATTTTCAGCGTGATTACGACCGGTTAATTTTTTCGTCTCCTTTTAGAAGATTGCAGAATAAAACCCAGGTTTTTCCATTGCCTGGAAGTGTTTTTGTACACAACCGCTTAACCCACAGTTTAGAGGTGGCAAGTGTGGCCCGTTCAATGGCAAATATATTTTTAAAAGGTATAGAAGAACATCAGCCACAACTTATTAAAGATGTTCCTTTAATTAATGAAGTAGGTAATATTGTGGCTGCTGCTGCTTTAGCGCACGATTTGGGTAACCCGGCTTTTGGCCATTCAGGAGAAGCAGCCATCTCGCGCTACTTTACCGATGGTGATGGTAAGGTGTATCAGAAGGAAATGAGCGAAACACAATGGCACGACTTGATTAATTTCGAAGGAAATGCCAATGCCATCCGCATTCTTACTCATCCGCTAAAGGGAAAAGGAAATGATGCCTATGCGCTTACTTATTCTACTTTGGCCTCTATAGCTAAATATCCATGTGCCTCGATTGCCGGTAAACAAAAAGGCCTTTTGCACCGTAAAAAATACGGTTTCTTCCAGTCAGAAGAAGAGAGTTTTAAAAAGATTGCAGCCGAACTTCACCTGGCGCAGGAAGATAATGAATACCTCATTTATAAACGCCATCCTTTGGTTTACCTGGTAGAAGCTGCCGATGATATTTGTTACAGCATCATTGATCTGGAAGATGCACACCGTTTAAAAATTCTGTCGTACGAAGAGGTGAAAAACTACCTGTTACCTTTTGCCAATTCAACAACAATAGAAGAACGTTTAAAAAACGATTACGAAGACGATGATGCCAAAATTGGCCTGCTCCGTGCTAAAGCAATTAATACCTTAACCAACCAATGTGCTGCCATATTTTTTAGAGAACAAGAAAAACTATTAAAGGGTGAACTTAACCATAGTTTAACCGATTTACTGCCTGAGCCCTACATTTCGGCCTGGAAAGCCGTTGAAAAAATCTCAGTGGAGCGCATATACAATTTCTCGTCGGTTATACAGAAAGAGGTAGCAGGGTACAAAATTATGGCTGGTTTATTAGAAGAGTTTGTTCCTGCACTTATTCATAATAATACACACTATTACAAAAAACTGGTTAAACTTATTCCTAAACAGTATCATACCGATTTGACCGATATTTATTCTATTATACAGAGTGTACTGGATTTTGTTTCTGGAATGACAGACCTATACGCCGTAGATTTATATCGGAATATTAAGGGAATATCTTTCCCGTCAGAAACCTAAAGCTGTACTTCTAGGTAAAATAACCCGCTCACAATTTGCCAATTAAAGGAACTGGTATTGGCTTTGATTGAATTTTCAGTGGTGTCAGATGTTGCCATCTGACACTCATTCAATTCGAACAATTTAATCTTTGTGCCAGATACAAGCAATTTCCCCGTGTTGATCTGCGCATCTGTGGCTAGATCTTTTTTATCTTCCCCGGCCATCATCCCATTTATTCCGTTCGTCCTGAAGCTCACGGGCAAGTTTCATTTCTTTATCTTTTGCCTTTACTTTATGCGCCTGAAATTCATCGGCTACTTCCTGGTAAAGCGCTGTTCTGTACTTTGCTTCATGCCTAAATTTGCCAGATTGGAAAATAACAAAGGCCAAACCTATACCTAACAGAATAATAATGGTCCACACAATGGTATTATAAGTGCCTTTATCAAAAGAAATTCCTAAAAACTTAATTTCGTTCAGCGAAGCGGTAGCATTGGCCAGCGAGCTCTCTTTTCCGGTTACTTCTCCTTTTAAACTCGAAATATTGCCTGCCTGTGCCTTAATTTCCTGCCTGGCTTCCTGCAATTGCTTGCGTTCCTTTTTCAGCGTATCGTTAACACTTTTCCATAAAGATGATAACCTTGAAGGATTGATCAATCTTGCGCCATACAAACTTTTAGATTTTTTTAACATGAACTGATACTGTCCATTTAGAGATGGATCAGTATTCTTGGTCGTGTCTGGCTTAACTTGCCCAAACGCAACGTTTAAAAATAGCATAGCGCCTAAAAACAATAGGGTGTGTTTAATTTTCTGCATAGTTTAAATATAGGTGTTTGAATGTAAAACTACATTTTTATCTATTTCCCTGTTTAATATTTTTAGGTGAAGTTTAGGAACGATAGATCAAAATGTTTGTGTTTAACATGTTAAATAACAATTTTATCTAAGTTTTATTATAAAATTATTTGCGATAGGTTACATTTGTTTCATGCAAATAGGAATTATTGGTTTAGGCGATATGGGCAAATTGTACGCTGTATCGTTTGTAAATGCAGGTTATAAAGTATTTGGGGCAGATATGCCCTTACGTTTTGCAGATTTAAAAAATGAGCTGGAGCCAAAAGGAATCGAAGTTTTAATTGATGGCCATGAGGTAGCGCGTAAATCTGACTTTATCATCTATTGCGTTGAAGCCGAAAAAATTGATGAAGTGGTAGCTGTTTTTGCGCGCTCTACTAAATATGGTGCAATTGTTTCGGGCCAAACATCGGTTAAACATCCGGAAATTGCTGCTTTTGAAAAATACCTTCCAAACGATACCCAGATTGTAACCTGCCATTCTTTGCATGGTCCTGCTTTTAGCCCTGAAGGGCAAACATTAGTGGTAGTGCGTCATCGTGCTACAGATGAGGTTTATGCGCAGGCCCTTGAGGTCTATAAATCTTTAAAATCGAACATTATTGAAATGGACGATTACAGGGAACACGATCGTATTGTAGCCGATACACAGGCTGTAACACACATGGGTTTCGAGAGCATGGGCTCTGCATGGAAAAATGCCGGTTTCTTCCCCTGGGATAATCCTGCCTATGCGGGTGGAATTGATAATGTAAAAATATTGACTACGCTGAGAATTTTTAGTTATAAATCTCACATTTATGCAGGTCTGGCCATTTTAAACCCTTATGCACAAAAACAGGTAAAATATTACGCGCAGGCAGAATCTGAGCTATTTAAACTGATGATCTGTGAAAATGAAGCTGAGTTTAGGGAAAAGATTTACGCTGCCCGCGATTTTGTTTTTCATGAAAGTCGTTCGCTTTTACTGTTGGATGACAAGATCATGAAAGAATTCAGCCTATCGGATGCCAGCCATAAACAAAAACCCAATTCGCATTTAAGTTTGCTGAGTATGGTATATGCCTGGTATAAAATGGGCGTAAATCCTTACGATAATCTGATCTGCCAAACGCCTCCTTTTAAATTGAGATTGGGTATTGCCGAATATCTTTTCAAGAATGAAGAAATGCTCGAAGAATCGATTCATACCGCATTATATGATAAATCTATTCGTGGTGATGATTTGGAATTCCATACCGCCGTGCACGAATGGGCATCGATTATTGGTTATGGTGATTTAAAAGGGTATAAAGAACATTTCGAAGCTGCCAAATCATTTTTTGCCAACCGTTTAAATGATGGTAGGGATTTGAGTGCAGAAATGATTAAGCGATTGGGTAAGTAAACACTGAGGATGAAAACCATTTTAAATAAACCTGAACTGGTTTCGCAGCTGGAGCGAGAACTAAAAGAGATAGAAATACTTGGTGGCGAATACGATAATGGAAACGAATCTGTTATCTATCCGATTGCAGAGCGAATCGTGGTGATTTTCCATAACTCCGGTCAGGCAAAAGCATTGGTAAGCCAGCTTAAATTAAGTCATCTCCATATGTATTGCAGTTCTGAGATTTACAACTCCAAAAGCCTCACCAATTTTATCGGGTTGTTAAAACTGACACATTGTGCTGAAAAGGGTTGGAGTTATTTGGCCAAATTGGATCGTTTTGCTTTAACAACCGTGTCGCAAGAAAACTGGTGGAACAATAAAAAAGTGATTGTCGATTCGGATGGTTTGCCTTTTAACAGAGCTAAAATAATTAAATCGCTGGCTAATTCCAGTCCATTATTGCTAAACACTTCAGGCTGGACGGTTAAGGATGCTGAAGGCAACAAATCTACTATTTCTCCAATAGCCGAAACAGTAAGGCAAATTGCTTTTGAACTAATTGAAAGTTTTCGGGGTGTTGATTTGAGTAAGGAAAGCAAGCTTTATAAGTAATTATGGAATGAGAGAATTATTGAATTTTGAATGAATCAATTATTGAATGAGTAAACGCCTATTCTTCTCTATTATAAAACTCACCTACTCAATCATTCACTCATTTAAAATTCTATTTATCCATATAACATATAGACTTTATTTTATTCGCTTAATCTTTCGTTTCCCCAAAAACAGTGCATTATATTTGCCCGCATGTCGGTATTGCTGTTTACGATTATCGTTTTATTAGGTGCCTTTTTAGCCGGATTATTAGGTTCGCTAACAGGCTTAGGCGGAGGGGTAATTATTATTCCCTTACTTACTCTGGCCCTGGGTGTAGATATTCATTATGCCATTGGCGCATCTATTGTTTCGGTAATTGCTACCTCTTCAGGCTCGGCTGCAGCTTATGTGAAGGAGGGCATCACTAATATCCGAATCGGGATGTTTTTGGAAATAGCGACCACAATAGGAGCGGTGTGCGGGGCAATTGTAGCCGTTTACCTCAATGCAAATTACATTGCCATTCTTTTCGGCTGCATCCTCATCTTTTCTGCCATCATGACTTTAAAGAAAAAGGTAGACCATAGCACTCTTGATGATACCGATAAATGGGCCAAATTTTTTAAACTGAACGGGTCTTTTCCCGATAAAGGTGTTGATCATCCTTATGCTGTAAAACATGTGCCAGGCGGTTTCCTGATGATGCTTTTTGCAGGAACATTATCCGGATTGCTGGGTATTGGGAGTGGAGCGTTAAAAGTGATTGCTATGGATAATATCATGCGTTTACCCTTTAAGGTATCAACCACTACCAGTAATTTTATGATGGGCGTTACCGCTGCAGCAAGTGCGGTGGTGTACTTGCACCGCGGGCAGATTGATCCTGGTATTGCCATGCCAGTCTGTATCGGGGTTTTAACAGGCGCTTCTTTAGGCTCTAAAGTTTTATTAAAGGCAAAAACAGATAAACTGAAAATTGTATTTGCCGTAGTGGTTGCCTTTTTGGCCCTGCAGATGATTTATAAAGGAATAAGCGGATTATAATGGATACAGCAAAAAAAGAAAATCTGAATGATAAAGATATCCAGGTAATTCTGGGGACACTTTTGCGTGCAGGCGTAATCATTTCAATGAGCATTGTGTTAATCGGTGGCGCCATTTTCCTCATCCATAATAAAGGGGCTATTACCAACTATAAAGTTTTTAAACCCGAGCTGAACAATTTTTCTTCCATCGCTGCGATATTTAAAGGTGTATTAACCTTTCAGGGTGATGCCATTGTACAGTTTGGTATTCTGATGCTTATTTTTACGCCGATTGCCCGCATTGTTTTCGCTATTTTTAGCTTTTTAATAGAGCGCGATTACCTTTATGTACTCATTGGGGTAATTATTTTAACCATCATAACCATCAGTCTAAATGGTGGGATAGCACATTAATTTTCGCTCATTATTAACGCATGTAGTGAAAATGCGATACTTGATCTTTTACAGCTTATAAAAGCCAAACTGGGAGACGTATACTAAAATGCGAATGTTGATCAGATTAAAGCATTTTTAAACCAGGAATATGATCTAAATTGCTTTCAGTCAAATATATAGCTGTGGCTTTAAACGCTCCAATAGCCCATTAACCTTACTTTTCAGGTTAAATCCCATTATATCAGCAATTTATTTGAAAAAATATTTGGCTAACTATTTGAAAATTAATAATTCTTGCCTATCTTTGCCGTCCCTTTCGGGGGATGTACAACCACCTTGAACGAAGCCCTACTGCTTCGATGGGTGTTAAAAAGAAAAGATAAAATGTCAGGAATTATTGGAAAAAAAGTAGGAATGACCAGTATCTTTGATGCCGAAGGAAGAAACATTCCTTGTACGGTAATCGAGGCTGGACCTTGTGTAGTTACACAGGTAAAAACCGAAGAAGTAGATGGTTATTCATCAATCCAGTTGGGTTATGATGAGAAAAAAGAGAAAAACACAACTCAACCATTGAAAGGCCATTTCGCGAAAGCAAACACAACTCCGAAACGCAAGCTGGTAGAATTCGATTCGTTTACAACTTCACTTAATTTAGGTGATGTAGTAACCGTTGACGCATTCGCAGAAGGCGATTTTGTTGATGTTGTAGGTACCTCAAAAGGTAAAGGTTTTCAAGGTGTTGTAAAACGCCACGGATTTGCCGGTGTTGGTATGCAGACTCACGGTCAGCATAACCGTTTACGTGCCCCAGGTTCATTGGGAGCATCGTCATTCCCTTCACGTGTATTCAAAGGAATGCGCATGGCTGGAAGAACAGGTGGAGACAGGGTAAAAGTTCAGAACTTACAGGTTTTGAAAGTTTATGCTGAGCAAAACTTATTAGTAGTTAGTGGTTCCATTCCAGGAGCTAAAGGTTCTTACGTAATCTTAGACAAGTAATCAGATGGAAGTTAAAGTATTAAACATTTCAGGTAAAGAAACAGGTGCCAAGGTGCAACTTCCTGAATCGGTATTTGGTATCGAGCCTAACGACCACGCGATTTATTTAGATGTAAAACAGTATTTGGCTAACCAACGTCAAGGTACTCACAAATCTAAACAACGTAATGAGATTGCTGGTTCAACTCGCAAACTATACAAACAAAAAGGTACAGGTGGTGCCCGTGCTGGTAGCATTAAATCTCCGTTATTTAACGGCGGTGGTCGTGTTTTCGGTCCTCAGCCACGTGATTACAGTTTTAAATTGAACAAGAAATTAAAATCATTAGCACGTAAATCTGCTTTAGCTTATAAAGCAAAAGATAACAGCGTGGTAGTTTTAGAAGATTTCAACTTCGATACTATTAAAACTAAAAACTATACAAGTTTATTGGCTGCGTTAAACGTAGGTACTCAAAAAACTTTATTGGTTTTACCTGCACAAAATAATAATATCTATTTATCAAGCAGAAACGTTCAGAAAACTAAAGTGATTGCTGCAGCAGATTTGAATACATATGATGTATTAAACGCTGGTGTGCTTGTGTTAACTGCTGATTCTGTTAAAACTTTGGAGGAGGCATTTGCCAAATAATATGGAAATTTTAAAAAAACCAATATTAACCGAAAAAGCTTCAGCTTTAACTGAGAAATCTAACCGTTTCACGTTTAGCGTTAACCATAAGGCTAACAAAATCCAGATTAAAGCAGCTATTGAGAAATTGTACGGTGTAACTATCGTTGCAGTTAACACAATGGTTGTTGATGGAAAAGCTAAATCACGTTACACTAAAGCAGGTTTTGTATCTGGCCGTAGCCCGAAATACAAAAAAGCAATCGTAACGTTGAAAGACGGCGAAACAATAGATTATTACGCAACCCTTTAATTTAATAATTCATTATAACTATGGGCTTAAGAAAATTTAAACCAGTTACTCCAGGTACCCGCTTCAGAGTTGGTGCCAGTTTCACGGAGATTACAGCAACCACGCCCGAAAAATCATTGGTTGTATCATCAAAAAAGTCTGGTGGACGTAATAACACAGGAAAGATGACTATGCGCTACATGGGTGGTGGTCACAAAAAATCATATCGTTTAATCGACTTCAAACGCGATAAATTCGATATTCCTGCAACAGTAGCTACTGTTGAATACGATCCAAACCGTACTGCCCGCATCGCATTATTACATTATGCAGATGGCGAGAAGCGTTATATCATTGCTCCTGAAGGATTGCAAGTTGGTTCGGTATTATTATCGGGCGACACTGCAACACCAGAAGTAGGTAACACTTTAAAATTATCGAACATTCCATTAGGTTCTATTATCCACAACGTGGAGATTCACCCTGGAAAAGGAGCACAATTGGCTCGTAGTGCAGGTGCTTATGCACAATTAGCTGCCCGCGATGGTAAATATGCTACTTTAAAAATGCCTTCTGGCGAAACCCGTTTAATCTTGACTACTTGTCTGGCTACTATCGGTGCTGTATCTAACTCAGATCACGCAAACGAAGTATTAGGTAAAGCTGGTCGTAAACGTTGGTTGGGCCGTCGTCCGAGAACTAGACCGGTAGCGATGAACCCTGTCGATCACCCAATGGGTGGTGGTGAAGGTAGATCATCAGGTGGTCACCCACGTTCAAGAAATGGTGTTTTAGCTAAAGGCTTCAAAACCAGAGAACTTAAAAAATATTCTAATCGTTACATCATAGAGAGAAGGAAGAAATAATGGCTCGTTCGATAAAAAAAGGACCTTATATTGACCATAACGTAGAGAAAAAAGTAAACTCTATGAATGATTCAGGCAAAAAGTCTGTAATCAAAACTTGGTCTCGCAGATCAATGATATCACCAGATTTCGTGAATCATACATTTGCTGTACACAATGGAAATAAATTTATCCCTGTGTACGTTACAGAAAACATGGTTGGTCACAAGTTGGGAGAATTTGCTCCAACCAGAACATTCAGAGGACACGCTGAAAAGAAAAAATAATTAGACAATGGAAGCAATAGCAAAATTAAACAATTGTCCAACCTCACCGCGTAAGATGCGTTTGGTTGTAGATCTTATCAGAGGTGAACGTGTAGAGAAAGCATTAAGCATTTTAAAGTTTACCAATAAAGAAGCAGCAATAAGAGTTCAGAAATTATTATTATCTGCTATCAAAAACTGGGAAGCTAAAAATGAAGGCACCAATGCTGAAGAAAACCAACTTTTTGTAAAAACAGTAATGGTTGATGGTGGCCGTCAGTTAAAACGCTTACGTCCAGCTCCTCAGGGCCGTGGATATAGAATTCGTAAACGTTCTAATCACGTAACGCTGATTGTAGATAGTAAAAGTACAGAAACAACTCAAAACTAATTAGGAAATGGGACAAAAAGCAAATCCAATAGGTGCCAGGTTAGGAATTATCAAAGGATGGGATTCTAACTGGTTCGGTGGCAACAACTACTCCGATAAATTAGTTGAAGATGAGAAAATAAGAAAATATCTTTCTGCCCGTATTGCAAAAGGCGGTGTTGCAAAAGTAGTAATCGAGCGTACGTTAAAACGTATCACGGTAACTATCCACACAGCTCGTCCGGGTATCGTAATCGGTAAAGCAGGTGCTGAGGTTGATAAAATCAAAGAAGAGTTAAAGAAATTGACTAAAAAGGAAATTCAAATTAACATCTTTGAAATTAAACGCCCTGAACTTGATGCACAATTAGTTGCAGAAGGTGTTGCAAAACAATTAGAAGCAAGGATCTCATTCCGTAGAGCAATGAAATCTTCTATCGCATCAACCATGCGTATGGGTGCTGAAGGTATCAAAATCATGACTTCTGGTCGTTTAGGTGGTGCTGAGATGGCACGTACTGAGCAGTACAAAGAAGGAAGAGTGCCTTTGCATACATTCCGTGCTGATATCGACTACGCTTTAGCTGAAGCCTTAACTACTTATGGTAAAATAGGTGTTAAAGTTTGGATCTGTAAAGGTGAGGTTTATGGAAAACGTGATTTGTCTCCAAACATTGGCGCAACAAACAACGGTCCAAAAGGCGCATCAGACAAACCAGCTTTCGGTGGAAGAGATAACCGTGGTGGTGGAAGAGATAACCGTGGCGGTGGTAACGACAGACGTGGTGGAAACCAAGGTGGTGGTCGTGGTCCAGGTCAAGGTGGTCCCGGAGCAAACAGAGGTGGTGGCGCAGGCGCTAACAGAGGTCCTCGTAAATAATTGATTTATTAACATCGTTTAACGATTAGAACAAAATAAAATGTTACAGCCAAAAAGAACGAAGTTCAGGAAGATGCAAAAAGGCAGAATGAAGGGTTTAGCTTCTCGTGGAGCTGA
>Ga0190271_10000045_pt1 | contig 72959 bp, 64 predicted proteins | sample Popmic356T_FD_133747 | JGI IMG/M metagenome (GOLD analysis project Ga0190271, IMG submission 133747) | Populus adjacent soil microbial communities from riparian zone of Weber River, Utah, USA - 356 T | ecosystem: Environmental > Terrestrial > Soil > Riparian zone | place: USA: Utah | collected...
CAGGAAGTGTTGAGTGGTTATGGTGGTATTCACCACTGTTTATTGCCTAGTCCGAAACATGTTTTGATCCGCAGAAACCGCGACGAAAGTTTCAATTTTGAGGTTTTTGGAGAGGAACAAAATAGTAAACAGGTGTTGAAGATTCTGGGTTACTAAGTCAGTTTCCAATTGGCAATTTTCAGTTTTCAGTTTTAGGTTATGGAAACTATAAACTTTCCACAATAGCTAAAGCAAAGAACAAGTTTCTTATTTTTACAATATATAAATACCTTAGTTGAATAAGCTAAGGTATTTTTTTGCCTTAAACCTTTTACCTTACACCTAAAACCTAAAAAAATGCAATTCGGTAAAGTAGACGATCCTTCGATTATAGATTATACCCTTCCTGCTGATGCTCCTGAAACAGCAGGAATTTTAGCCGCAAATAAAACTAAACAATCTTTCCAGGCTTACGTGGGTTGCGCTAAATGGAATAAGGCCGATTTAAAAGGTTTTTATCCAAAAGGAACCAAGGATGAATTGACTTATTATTCTACCCAGTTTAATTCGATTGAATTGAATGCCACTTTTTACGGCATGCCTACCCGCGAGCAGGTAATTACGTGGACACAAAAGACACCTGCAGATTTTAAATTCTTTCCTAAACTAACCAATACTATCAGTCACTTTAAAAGGTTAATCAACGTTAAGGAACCCGTAGAGCAGTATTGTGATGCCATCAGTAATTTTGAAGATAAACTAGGAATGGCTTTTCTTCAATTGCACGATAACTTTAAACCGAAAGATTTTGAGAGATTAAAAATCATGATCAACGAATTTCCAAAAGTAATTCCACTGGGTGTTGAAGTGAGAAATACGGAATGGTTTACGAACCCTGCTATTGCGAATGAATTTGCCAAACTCTTCGAAAATAATGGAATAACCAACATCATTGTAGATACTTCGGGCAGAAGAGACATGTTACACATGCGTTTAACTTCGCCAACTGCTTTTGTACGTTTTGTAGGCGCCAATGATGATAAAATCGATAAAAAACGTTTAGATGATTGGATCGAAAGAATTGTGATCTGGAAAGAGCAAGGTTTGCAGGATCTGTATTTTTTTGTACACCAAAATGTGGAACTTTCGTCTCCTCTATTTTCAGCCTATTTTACCGAGAAACTGAATAAAGCGGTAGGCACTGATTTAAAAATTCCGGTAATGGCGAATCAGGCTTCGCCAAGCTTGTTTTAATCGATCCAAAACCTCGCAGGTTTTAAAAACCTGCGAGGTTTAAAATAATGTTAGTCGAGATTTACAATCTCGACTGAAAGAGTTGTGGATTTATAATCCACCTTAGTGTTCTCAAGCTGGGATTACAAATCCCAAACAACGTATTTAATCTTTTCTATAAATCGTCTCCGTAGCTTTTGCTTCTTCCCCTTCCGGCGAAATATTGTAAGCGGTTAATACGATTCCATTTTCGTTAATTATTTCAAGCGTTGTTCTCCAGCCCCAAAGCTGTTCACCATATTCCGGACTGCCGTATTCGCCAAAAACAGAAAAACCGTTTGTTGTAGCCTCACCTCTCGAAAGCATAATCTGCGTGCCCATGTGAAAACTATCAAACCAGCTTGTCGTAAATCTTTGATAGGGAATATCGAAACCGACAATCATTTTGCCTTCAAAAGCTTTTCCTTCCAAACTTCCCTGGTAATCAAGAGAAATAAAACGGTTACCCAAAATAGAAGTAATTTTTGCTTCAACTGGAGATTCATCTGCCAGCACATCCTTTTCGAACCAGGTTTTGGTTATCCCATTCCAGGTACCAATTAAACTTTGAAGCTTTTGGTGAGCACCATCAGCTAAAGATTGCTCGAATTTACTTTTTGCCATAATCCAAACTTATAAAATTTAAGTAGTATTGTTTAATTGTTTACATAGAAGATTTTGAATTGAAAATTGTAAATTGTTAACTGAAAACTATCGATGTATGCTGAAAGCTTTAGATCTCAATCAGGTAATGGTTATCGATATCGAAACTGTACCTCAATATCCATCTTTTCAGGATGTACCCCCTCATTTCCAGGAACTTTGGGAGCAGAAAACTCATTATCAGCGAGATTCTGACCAAAGTCCGGAAGAATTTTATGAAAAAGCCGGCATCATGGCCGAATTTGGTAAGATTATCTGCATTAGCCTGGGTATTTTTAGTGTACAGGGCAAGTCATCCTCTTTGCGCATCAAATCTATTTTTGGCCATGATGAAAAAGAGATGTTGCACCAGTTTTCTGCTTTGTTGAATAAACAAGCACCCACTTTGATGTTCTGTGCACACAATGGAAAAGAATTTGATTTTCCTTATTTATGCCGACGGTTATTGGTTAACGGCATAGAAATTCCGGTTCAATTACAGCTTTCGGGTAAAAAACCCTGGGAGATTAACCACATCGATACGATGGAGCTTTGGAAATTCGGCGATTACAAACATTTTACTTCATTAAACCTTTTGGCCGCTATTTTAGATATTCCTACACCAAAAGATGATATCAACGGTGCGCAGGTAAGGCAGGTTTATTATGAAGAAAAAAATCTTGATAGAATTGTTACCTATTGCCAGAAAGATGTAATTACTACCGCCCAGGTATTGTTAAAATTTAAAGGTATGGATATAATTCCGGCAGAAAACATTACAATTGTGTCTTAAATTATGGTCGAAGTAAAACTGGGAATTCCAAAATATAATGATGAGCTAGGACTGCAATCTAGTTGGCTTGATGGGTTTATTCTTAAGACAGATATTATTGAAAATCAAATCCAAATTCATGCGAATAAAGCAGGACTCATTTCCCTTGCAAAACAGCTACTTTCCTTAGCACAAGATGAAACCCCAATTGGTTGTCACTATCATTTAGACGATTACGATAGTTTGGAAACAGGTTCAAATGAGCTTATTATTTCAAAAATTTGATGCTAAGCGTAGAAAACCTAAATATCGATTTTTATAACCAGGATGAAAAAACCTGGTTTAAAGCCGTAAAACAGATCAGTTTTAATGTAAAAAAAGGAACTGTTTTAGGTATTGTTGGCGAGTCAGGCTCTGGAAAATCAGTTACCTCTTTCTCTATTATGCGTTTGCATGATGAAGGTGCGGCAAAAATTACCGGAGAAATAGATTTTGAAGAGATTAGCCTGCTCAATCTCAGCTCGAACGAAATCCGCCAGATCAGGGGAAACCAGATCTCGATGATTTTTCAGGAACCAATGACATCGCTTAACCCCGTTTTTACCTGCGGATACCAGGTAGCAGAAGCCATCATGTTACATCGAAAGGTAGATAAAGCAGAAGCGAGAAAACATACCATTGCACTGTTCAATGAGGTACAGCTACCCCGCCCAGAGAAAATATTTGATAGCTACCCACACCAGATATCTGGCGGACAAAAGCAAAGGGTAATGATTGCTATGGCTTTAAGTTGCGATCCAAAATTATTAATAGCAGATGAACCCACTACAGCATTAGATGTAACCGTTCAAAAAACAATTTTACAGCTCCTGTTAAAACTCAAACAGGAACGGAATATGTCGATGATCTTCATTTCGCACGATTTAGGCGTGGTAAACGAAATTGCCGATGAAGTTGCTGTAATGTACAAAGGCGAAGTTGTAGAGCAAGGCCCGGCAAAATCTATTTTTGAAAACCCACAGCATCCGTACACTAAAGGTTTGCTTGCCTGTCGCCCCTCACCTGGCCTACAATTAAAAAAATTGCCTGTGGTGGCCGATTTCCTTACCGGAAAAATTGATGATGCTTCGGCACATTTACAGGCTTCGAATCAGCTCACAACAGTCGAAATCTCCGCTCGGAGAGAAAAACTTTATGGCCAGAAACCTTTACTTCAGATTAAAGACCTGTGTACCTGGTATCCTATCCACAACGGTCTTTTCGGCAAAACAACCGATTATGTAAAGGCCGTTGACCATTTGAATTTTGAAGTATTTCCAGGAGAAACTTTGGGTTTGGTTGGTGAATCGGGTTGTGGTAAAACTACACTGGGCCGCACTATTTTAAGATTAATCCAGCCAACATCCGGCGAAATCATATTTAATGGCGAAGACATTACACACATTTCGAGAAATGATCTGCGTAAATTAAGGAAAGACATTCAAATCATTTTCCAGGATCCTTATGCTTCATTAAATCCAAAATTAAGCATCGGTCAATCGATTTTAGAGCCGTTACAGGTGCATAAATTATACCGTAATGATAAAGAGCGTAAGCAAAAAGTATTGGAATTACTCGATAAAGTTGGCTTAAAAGAAGAACATTTTAACCGATATCCGCATGAATTTAGCGGCGGACAAAGGCAGCGTGTGGTTATCGCCAGGGCTTTAGCTTTACAACCTAAATTTATCATTTGCGACGAATCGGTATCTGCCTTAGATGTTTCCGTTCAGGCGCAGGTTTTAAACCTCATCAAAGATCTTCAACGCGAATTCGGGCTCACTTATATCTTCATTTCTCATGATCTGGCAGTTGTAAAGCATATTTCAGACCGCATTTTAGTGATGAATAAAGGAAAAATTGAAGAAGAAGGTTTTCCAGAGCAGATATTTTATGCGCCAAAAGCAGCTTATACCCAAAAGCTGATCGAGGCTATACCAGGACACCAATAATAGAAAATGCTTAAATATCTTTCAATTGCTTTTACCATAATTTTTCTTTCATTAAAGGTTTCTGCGCAAAAAGTGGAAATCATTCAGTCGACTACTATTTTTGAAAAGGCTCCATTCGAGGCCTGTCACGCCTCTACCCTGGTTGATTTAGGCAAAGGAAAAATAATGGCAGCCTGGTTTGGCGGTAAACATGAAGGCAGTAAAGACGTCTCAATCTGGTCATCTATAAAAACAGGTGCACAATGGAGCCAACCAATCGAAATAGCAAATGGGATAGTCAGCGATACCAGCCGGTTTGCCTGTTGGAATCCTGTTCTTTTCAAAACAAAAAATGGCACCTTATTTTTACATTATAAGGTTGGTGCAAATCCCAGAACCTGGTGGGCAGAATATAAAACATCTGTTAACAACGGCAAAACATGGTCTAAAGCACAAAAATTGCCAAAAGATTTTCTAGGGCCAATCAAAAACAAACCTATCCAATTACCAAATGGAACAATTCTTTATCCCTCAAGTACAGAAAGTTTAGATGAAAAAAGATGGGCGATCCATATTGAAAAATCGGATGCTGATGGTAAAAACTGGAAAAAGATTAATATTAATTGTGATACTTTTGGTGTAATCCAGCCTTCTATTCTCACCTACCCTAATGGGAGACTCCAGTTATTGTGCAGAAGCAGGCAGAATGTGATTGTAGAAAGCTGGTCGGATGATAATGGCGAAACCTGGTCAAAACTTAAGGCTACACAATTGCCTAATCCAAATTCGGGTAGCGATGCCGTAACGCTAAAAGATGGCCGGCAATTACTGGTTTACAATCCGTTAACAGCAGGCAAAAACTGGTGGGAAGGCAGATCGGTATTAAAACTGGCCCTATCAACTGATGGTGAAAACTGGCAAAACATTTATACCTTAGAAAACCACGATAAAGGTGAGTATAGTTACCCGGCCATTATTCAGGATAAAAAAGGGAACATACATTTAAGCTACACTGCCGAAAGAAAGAAAATTACTTATGTGGAAATCAGGTTAGTCCATAGTCCATAGTCCATAGTCCATAGTCCATAAGATGGAATGAATGCTAAAAATAAGGTTTAATCTGGGATATTATTTATTTGGTTCATGGTTAATCGTTGATAGTCAATAGCAATTTTCCCTAACCAGTCTTGGCTATTAACTATGAGCTATTAGACCATCAGCCAGGTAGCCTGTTTGCTGTACTAATGAACCAATGGCCAATGAACTATTGAACGATAAACCATCATTCATTTTACATATTATACCCTATATTTTCCATCCTGAGCATCTTTTCTGTATCTTCGGTAAATTCAGTTTAGCATATGGCAAAGAAAAAATCGGCAAGTATAAAATTAGTTCTGAATCAATTGGTTAGTGATGTTTTTGAAAAAAACAATAATCAGCTGCTTAATTACAAGCAGGTTTCGGCCAAATTAAATTTGAACGATCAGGAATCAAGAGAAACCATTCTCGAGATCTTAAAAGAAGGGAAAAGTGCAGGAATTTTCTTAGAACCAGAAAAAGGTAAATTTAAACTTAAAGAACTGCAGAACTTTATTATCGGTACGGTTGATATGACCGCCGATGGATCGGCATATATCATTCCGGAAGATGAATTTGAGAAAGATGTTTTTGTAGCTCCACGAAAACTCAAAAATGCATTGCATGGTGATACCGTAAAGGCTTATGTTTTCGCCAAGAAAAGCGGTCGTAAAAACGATGGAGAAGTTGTCGAAATCCTTAAAAGAGCAAAATCAGATTTTACAGGTGTTATCAAGATATCAGATCGTTTTGCATTTGTAATTGCGGATGATAAAAAAATGATGCACGATATTTTTGTGCCCCTGGCCGATACCCACGAAGCCAAAAACGGTCAGCGTGTATTGGTAACCTTATCAGATTGGCCTGAAAGTGCCAAAAATCCGATTGGTATTGTTAAACACGTACTGGGTAACCAGGGCGAGAACAATACCGAAATGAATGCTATTTTAGCCCAGTATGGTTTTCCATTAGAATTTCCACCACAGGTAGAGCGCGAAGCCAATGCCATTCCTGAAGAAATTCCAGCAGCTGAAATTGCAAAAAGAAAAGATTTTAGAAACGTATTAACTTTTACCATAGATCCTGCAGATGCGAAAGATTTCGATGATGCCATCTCTTATCAAAAACTTCCTAACGGAAATCACGAAATTGGGGTACATATTGCTGATGTTTCACATTATGTAATCCAGGGAACTGATTTAGATAAAGAAGCATATAGTCGCGCCACTTCCGTTTATCTTGTCGATCGCGTAATCCCCATGCTACCTGAGCGCTTAAGCAACGGCGTATGTTCACTTCGCCCCCATGAAGATAAATTGTGTTTTGCTGCCGTTTTCGAACTCGATGAGCAAGCGAACATCCAATCTGAATGGTATGGCAGAACAGTAATCCACTCAGACAGAAGATTTAGCTACGAAGAGGCTCAGGAAGTAATTGAGAATAAAGAAGGCGATTACGCTCAGGAAATATTAAAACTTAACGAATTAGCCTATATCCTTCGCGACCGTAAATTCAAAAACGGCGCCATCAGTTTCGAAAGTACCGAAGTTAAATTCAAACTGGATGAAGCGGGCAAACCCATTGGTGTTTACGTAAAAGAGCGTAAAGATGCCCATAAACTGATTGAAGACTACATGCTTTTGGCCAACCGTAAAGTTGCCGAATTTATCGCCAAGAAAACTAAAGGAAAAGACAAACTGACCTTTGTTTATCGTGTGCACGATTCACCAAACATGGAAACTTTAAATACTTTTGCAACTTTTGCTTCGCGCTTCGGTTACAAAATCAACACCAAATCGGATAAAGAGATTGCCAAATCGCTGAACAATTTAATGGCCGATGTTGAGGGCAAAAAAGAACAGAACATTTTAACTTCGCTGGCCATCCGGTCAATGGCAAAAGCAATTTATTCGACTAAAAAAACCAGTCATTATGGTCTGGCTTTCGAATATTATACCCACTTTACTTCCCCTATCCGGCGTTATCCCGATGTAATGGCACACAGGCTTTTACAAACTTACTTAGACGGCGGTAAATCAGCCGACATGGAGTTTTACGAAGTCGCCTGCGTACATTCTTCGGCTATGGAGAAGAGGGCCGCAGATGCCGAACGAGCCTCTATTAAATATAAACAAGCCGAATACTTAGAAAATAATATCGGTACGGAGTACAAAGGGATTATTTCTGGCGTTACCGAGTGGGGAATGTATGTAGAAATTGAAGAGAATAAATGTGAAGGCATGATTCGTTTAAGAGACATATCAGATGATTTTTACGTACTTGATGAGAAAAACTACTGTATTGTAGGCCAACGCAAAAAGAAAAAATACCAACTTGGAGATGAAGTGATGATCAGGGTGAAAAAAGTAGATCTTTCCAAACGTCAAATCGATTTTACCTTAATTCCTGATTAAAAATTAAGACATTTGTGCCCGAAAACACAATGTTCAAAGCAAAGCATGCATACTACAGAACAATTACAGCAAATTTTATATACTGCAATACAAAATTTAAAGCTTCCGGATCACCCTAAACAGCTTTACGATCCGATTACTTATATTATTAACCTTGGCGGAAAGCGTGTAAGACCGTTGTTGGTTTTAATGGCCACCGAACTATTCGGCGAGGATGCAAACCAATCCGTTCACGCAGCAATGGCCATTGAGATTTTCCATAATTTTACGCTCGTTCACGATGACATTATGGATAATGCGCCATTGCGCAGAGGGCAGGCCACTGTACACGAAAAATGGAGTACCAACGTAGCCATATTAAGTGGCGATGTAATGATGGTAGAGGCCAATAAAAACCTGGCTAAAGTAAATCCAATCTTTCTTAAAGATGCGTTGGATACTTTTAATGCTACTGCTCAGGGTGTTTGTGAAGGTCAGCAGTTAGATATGGAATTTGAAGGTCGTGATGATGTGAGCATTGAAGAATACATCAACATGATCAGGTTAAAAACGGCGGTGCTTTTGGGCGGTGCGCTAAAGCTTGGAGCAATTATCGCCGGTGCTTCAGAAAAAGATGCAGACTTAATTTATCAGTTTGGCGAAAATATCGGCATTGCTTTTCAGCTACAGGATGATATTTTAGACGTTTACGCTGATCCGGAAAAATTCGGAAAACAGGTTGGTGGTGATATTATAGCCAACAAAAAAACATTTCTGCTATTAAAGGCATTCGAGCTTGCCGATGGAGAAACCAGAGCATCATTAGATACCTGGACAGCATCCAAAGAATTTAACACCCAGGAAAAGATAGATACAGTGCGCCAGGTTTACGATACCTTGGATATTCAGGATATTGCTAAAGAAAGCATGAACAATTACCTCAGCAAAGCGCTGGCCGTATTTGCGCAGATTAGTGTGAGTGAAGAAAGAAAATCAAATCTCTTAACGCTTACCGATCAGTTAATGGCAAGAGAGCATTAATTGAGACGAGTTGTCAACTTTTGTAACCAGCAGGCCAGAAAGTTGACAACTCTACATCTCTTAAGCCAGTCTGAGTCTGGCTAAGACCCTCGTTTTATTTTCTGAATAAAAAATCTGCCCTTCGACTCCGCTATCAATGACGTTATTTCACAAATCACTATTAATCAATACTTTAATCACTTTAGTATTTCCGCCCAGCTAGGCCATAGCACGATATCTCCGTTCTACTTAAATCCGGCCTAACAAATTTTTCGGGCTGCACTGCATAAGCCAAACTACTTGCTTCGAAAGAAAACGGCGAAGCCTTCATGAATGCAGCTGAATTTATAAACAACAAATGAATAAATTTTCAGCCGGCAGTTTTTGTTTCTTTTTGATGCCAAAAAGAAAGAGCCCTTCGGCGGCGGCGAGCCGAGGCAAGACCGCGCCCCGAGATAAGAGAAGACAATTATACGTCACCCATATTGATTTTAAACAATTAATTATCCCCCAGGATAACATGTTTTTCTAAGCTTTCACCAATTTATATTTAATCCAAAAATCAGGAGATTTAGCAGCCAATTCTCCACCCTGCATTGGTCTCTGACCACCACCCATTTTTCCTCCGCCTCCCATACCGCCACGGCCACTTCTGCCCATGCCGCCGCCTCCCATTCCTCCTCTACTTCCAGATCTTCCTCCACTTCTGTTCCCTCCTTCAGGAGTACCTTCTCTTTTAAAACTGGATTTACCAGGTTCATTTATTTTAATATTGTAAACAAGCGGTTTTTTAAGATCCAGACCGACCTGTAGTTGCGCCAATGGAATGCTCAGTTCGTAAATCAGATCTCTATTTGGATGAATGCTCATTCCCGTTTCAATACCATCTTGATTTATCGCCGGCAACTCACCATCAGGAATATTTTTAAATCCTGCAACCTTAATACTTTTATTCATCGTCGCCTGATCATGCATATCTTTATCAGGGTATAAAGCATTATGCTCATGATGTTCTTCCCCTTCTTTCGGCATTGGTGGTCTTTCCATCAGTGGAAAAGTTAATTTCATCCCATCCTTCTTTTTCCCTGTGGTATTAATATTTAAAGTAATGCCACCTCTTAGCACACTAAAAGTAGTCTGGGGATCTAATGATTCTATAATTATATATAAATTTTTGTCATCGTTGGCCAAAGCGAAGGCTAGTTTAGTAGCATCGTTGTATTCATTTAGCGGTTCGTTCCATTCATTCGATACACCATCGGCCTTAAATGGTTTTACCATGCGGATATTTTCTTCTACCTCCTGTGCATACAATAACCGGCTAGAAATAAGCGATAGAATTAATAAGGATATTTTTTTCAGATTCATTTGGATTAATTTTAAATCAATGCCCAAATCTAATGGTCGCAAATGTTAATTTTTGTTATTTAACAGGGTTTAACACATTAGTCCGGAGTCGACGGTCCGGAGTCCGAAGTCTAATGATCGATTTTCTTAGATGTGTCATCCTGAGGAGGGATTATTATATAAAAATTAATATAAATGAAATAAAAGCTTAAGTATATAGCTTCATCAAGCTATCGTTTCGGGCGGAGTGCAACGCAGTCGAGAACCACGGAGTGCTCAGCGAAGCTAAATCTGCCTAGATAGATCTCTCCATTTCGCTGCGCTACAGTCGAGATTACGATCATTCTATTGGAGTCTGTCAATGGTAACGTAGCCGAAGGGCTAATAGATAGTTGGGAGTTGAAGTCGATCAACCGATTCCCTCAATATGTCACCCTGAGCGGAGTCGAAGGGCCAGTAGATAGCTTTGGTGTTGACAACAATTAACCAATAGCTCACTAAACAAAAAAGTCCCGATTTGCATCGGGACTTTTCATTATAAGTTCTTTACTAATTATTCTGCAGGTGCAGCTTCTTCAGTAGTTTCGTCTTTTTTAGCTGCTTTTTTAGCAGGTGCTTTTTTAACTGGAGCAGCTTCTTCAGCTACAACTTCTTTCTTTGCAACCGCTTTTTTAGCAACTGGTGCTTTCGCTATTGCTGCTTCGATTTCAGCTTCAGTGATAGGAAGGATAGAAACATAAGATTTGTTATCTTGTTTCTTTCTGAAAATTACAGTACCATCAACTAAAGCAAATAAAGTGTGGTCTCTACCAATACCAACACCTTTATCAGGGTGGTGTTTTGTTCCACGTTGACGTACTAAAATGTTTCCAGCGATAGCTAATTGCCCACCGAAAATTTTAATACCTAAACGCTTACTATGCGATTCACGTCCGTTTTTCGAACTACCGGCTCCTTTTTTGTGTGCCATGATTTTATATTTTGTAACTCGCTAAAAAGCGAATTATTGGGTTAACAATTAATTATAGAGTGATGTCAGAAATCTGAATCTTAGTGAAAAACTGGCGGTGACCATTTTTCTTTTTGTAACCTTTTCTACGTTTTTTGTGGAAAATAATTACTTTATCACCTTTTAAATGAGATACGATCTTAGCTGAAACTTTAGCACCTTTAACTGCAGGAGCACCTACAGTAATTGCACCACCGTTGTCAACCAACAATACATTATCAAATTCAATACTAGCGCCTTCATCTCCTTGTAATCTGTGTACAAAAAGGTGCTGGTCTTTAGCAACTTTAAATTGCTGCCCTGCTATATTTACTATTGCGTACATTGTTTAAATATTAGTTTTTTAATTTTTATTTAACGAGGTGCAAATATAGAACAAATTCAATTAACACACAAATACATATCGAAAATATTTTTAACTAAAATCATACAGGATCAGGATTCGGAAGATTTAAGAATCTTTAAGATTGATTTGACGACTATGTTAATTGCATTTTTCGAAAATCATGTTTCAATAATCCCCAGGCTAAGCCTCTTACTGCCTATTGTAGCGAGCACTTATATTGAAGCGCTGAGCCAGTACAAAAGACTAAGTTTCTTCCCATTTTACGCTTATACGCTTCGCTTCCCCGTGCCTCGTTGCTGTAGGGTACCGATCAATTTCATTAAGTAAGGTTTTTAACCACAGATAAACACGGATTTTTATATCTGTGTGCATCCTTTTTATCTGTGGTTAAATTATTTTCACCTGTGCCAATGGCTTAACTTAATGACACCGGGTAACGCTTCAACCGGGGCTATTGAGCCAAAACAGTATTTCATTTTCGGGGTTGCATGGTGCAGAACCCCTTGTTCCTAAACCTGATTGGAGCGAACACGAAGTGCAACGGAGTAAAGCGTAAAGCAGGACTGAAGTCAGCCAAGAACCACCATCCGCTCATTTCCAAACATTTTCCTGATAGTATTCCTTCAAAGTTAACTGTCATTCTGAACGCAGTTAAGAATCTTTACTTAATAGACGTAGAACCTAAGTTCAGCCCAGAGAGATTCTTCATTACATTCAGAATGACAAATTATTCTTTCCGCTTAAGATAATACGAATAATTCTCCGTGTTAATCTGTGCCTCTGCAGCTAAAGATCCTACTTATTTCCCTTCGTTAAAAAATGTTAAAACACTTTTGTATCTACGAATAATTCGTAGATTTACGAAAATTAAATAAACAACTTAAAACCCAAACCCATGAAACCAATCTTAATTATCTGTTTAGCAACAGTACTAAGCTTTTCAGTAAAAGCCCAAAACCCTGATAAAGCCCTGGCAAGAATAAGATACACTTTTATCCACATAAGTGATACTACCCAAAGGGATAAACCACACACTGAAAATATGCTGCTTGTAACCGGAAAAAATGCTTCTGTATACACCAGTTATGATAAGCTGAACCAAGCGTTAAATACCCAGAAGCAGATTCAGGAACAAATGAAAAATCAAGCAGGCAACTCCAATATCAAAATCGAGGTGAAAAGCGAAATGAAAGTTCCATTAACACAGGAAGATTATTTCTTTTTTGCAAATGAGCATAAAATGATTACCAAAGAGCGCTTATTTAATAATTACCTGATTGAAGAAACTGCTCCACAAATTGACTGGAAAATTTTAAAAGACACCATGAGTTTTTCAGGGATACCATGCCAGAAAGCAACAGCAACCTTTAAAGGTAGAAAATGGATTGCCTGGTTTGCCACAGAAATGCCTTTTCAAAGCGGTCCGTGGAAATTAAACGGGTTACCAGGTTTGATTATAGAGGCTTATGATGAGAAAAAAGAAATAAAATTTACATTCGCTGGTCTTGAAAACGTAAAAGACGATGCCAACCAAACAAACTCAGGTGAGGATGGCAAAATTGTAACACCCAATGGCACAGGTGTAGTAAAAATGGTGGGGATAGATGTAAGTACCGCATATCTGGGATCAGAGATTAAATTACCTGCGGATGCCATTAAAACTACCAGAAAAGAACTAGACAAACTTAAAGCCGCAAGAGATAAAGACCCTCAAGGTTTTATGCAGGCCCAAATGGCCGCTAGTGGCATGCAAGGTTCTTTTAAGGCTAATCCTGCTCCACGCCCGACTGGAGGTACAGCTGTCGGTAAACCAGAGATCAACAACCCAATCGAAATTCCAGGAAAAAAATGAGAAGCTATGTAATAATGCTGACGTTTTTGCTCACAGCTTTTTCGGCTCTGGCACAAAAGCCAATCAAAGGTTTGGTTAAGGATAGCTATGGAAAAGCGATTGAACTGGTTAATGTAAGCCTAAAAGACCTTGAAGGGAATATCATAAACTTTACGCGAACCAACCGGAATGGAGAATTTAATATCCCTTTAAAAAACGACCAGATTACGGGCTACAAAATTGAAGCCTCGAGCATTGGTTATAAAAAACTGAGCACGGTTATAACGGACGTAACCAAAAGTTACGAACTCATTATGCAAAACAGTGAAACAGCACTTGAAACCGTGACGGTAAAAAACCGCCCATCCTTAACGGCAAATGGTGATACCTTAAATTACAGGCCATCTGATTTTGCCGATAAACAAGATCGAAGTATTGGTGATGTGCTCAAGAAAATGCAGGGAATCGAAGTTGATGAAGATGGCAAAATCAGCTACAACGGTAAATCGATTTCGAACCTCTATGTAGATGGCGATAATTTGTTAGACGATAAATACAATATTGGCACCAAAAGTATCCCTCATGGCGCAGTTGATAAGGTACAGGTGATTCAAAACGATCAACCCATTAAAATGATGCGTAAAAATAACATGAGCGATGATGTTGCCTTAAACCTGGTGATTAAAGATGAAGCCAAGCTTAAAGTAATGGGCGATGCCACCGTTGGCGCCGGCGTTCCCAACCGCTTTGATGAAAGCCTTACGGCCATGCTTTTTAATAAAAAACTCAAATTTATCAATAACATCAAAGGCAATAATATTGGCAATGATCCGGGTATTGACCTTACCTCGCACAACCTGGCTGATTACTTAAAAAAGCTAGATAATGACAGACCAGGCGGCCTGCTTTCTACCGGAGCTGCGGGAGTGCCCTCCTTGCCACAAAGCAGGTACCTTTTTAATAAGGCAGGATTACTTAACTTAAATAATCTATACAAGTTTAATCAGGATTTGCAATTAAGAGCAAATCTTTCGTACCTGTACGATCAGCGCAATCAGCAGTACAATAAATTTTCGCAGACCTATCTTTCAGATCAGACCATCAGTTATTCAGAATCGCAGAACAATGCCATTAATCCACAAAAATTAAGGGCACAATTTAACCTGAACGGAAATGCAGAAAAACACTATCTGAACAATAATTTTGTACTCGATTATGCGCCTTTTAAAACATCTTCGGCTTTTGTAATCAATAATGTAGCGGCCAATCAGGTATTGCGGCAGGAAACACTCGATATTTCGAACGAGTTCAATTACCGTAAAAAGTTAAAGTCAGAAGATGTAATTAACCTGTACTCCTATTTAAACCGTACTACACAACCTGAAAACTTAAACATAAACCCCGGACTTAATGCTGATATTTTAAACAATGGGAACAGTTATCTTGGTTTAAGCCAGTATATCAAAATACCAACCTGGTACACCAATAACTATGCTTCTTTTGCTTTTGTAAATAATCATTTCGTTCAAACGTATAAGGCAGGTTTTAATGTGCAGCAACAACAACTCAATTCGGAACTTTACCGCACACAAAATAATCAGCAAACCGAACTCGTATCTGGCAATACCGTAAATGACCTTGATTGGCTAAAAACCAAGATATACGCCGATGCCACATACGAATTTACCAATGATAAATTAAAGGCTGGATTAAGCTTGCCTTTGAGTTACAACCTGATTAAATACAGTGATGATATCAATCAATTGGATAAGCACCTGAATAAATTGTTTTTAAACCCTTCTCTGAATATAAAGTATCAAACCAACGTTGAAAATTATGTGACAGCAAATTATAGCTTCCGGAACGATTTAGGAGGAATTGATGATGTTTACCGGGGCACAGTGTTAAAAAACTACCGCTCTCTTTTTGCCAATAATGCCCCCATTTCGGAATCGAAAACCCACAATATTGGTGCAGGGTTTAATTTCAGAAAAGCCATGCAAATGTTATTTGTAAATTTGACTGCCAATTACAATGATGCCGAACTGAACACCATTTCTTCATACACCTTAAATAACAACCTTCAGCAAAGGGTGGTATTGCCATTGAGCAATCATATCCGTACCCTATTTTTTAATGCAAACGCCAGCAAATACCTTTTTGCGCTAAAAAGCACTCTAAGTGGAGGCATTAGTTTTTCGCACAGCCAATATGATCAGTTGCAGAACAACGAACTTTTTGCATTTAATGCACAAACCATTTCTTACAAACTGGGAATAGATGCAAAACTTACCAACTTTATCGATTGGTCTTACCTGGTAAATTTTTCTGTAACCGATAATAAGGCTAAAGTAGCCGATGCGATTAAAACGAATTTTCAGCAGCTCAGGCAACAGTCTACCCTGGCCATCACCACTTTTAGGAATGTGTATATAAACTTATCTGCCGAACATTTATTTACTCACCAATCTACACAACCCAATTTAAAATATCTTTTTGCGGATATGAATCTCAAATACAAATACCTGAAAATGAAAACAGATTTTGAATTTGGCATTACCAACCTGGCGAATATCAAAAGTTTTGATGCAGTTTACCTTTCAGCTAATTCTCTTACCACCGGAACCTATTATATTCCGGGAAGAGTGGCGATGTTGAAGGCGACTTTTAGCTTTTAAGTACACAGGTCGTCATCTCGACTGGAACGCAGTGGAATGGAGAGATCTTTTAAAGATTCTTTAAACCAAGTTCAAAGATTTCTCCACTGCGGTCGAAATGACGATCTTACTAAATTCAAATCGGCTAATCGTCATCTCCTGGGACGAAGAGATCTACAGTAGATTTCTCTACGCTAACCTCTAAATGACGACAGTTGTGCGTAATTATGGTTTTGTAGTAATCTGGATAGCCTGATTATTTCTATCAATTTTCATATCAGAAACTTTATTGAGGTTCAGTTTATCCAGTTCTTCTTTTGTGATCTTATTTCCATTCAGGAAATAAGAGGTATTTTCTGCAACCATTATTCCATTAGCATTTTGATGTTGATTTCCATCTTTTGCATCAGAAGTAGTGGCGGTTGATTTTATGAAATACATAAATCCAACTCCCTTTTTCCTGGGCATAGGCAGTTCTTCCAGGTCTTCGCCATTTTTGGTTAAAACTTTTACATCGATATTTTTATGATCCGATTTTACCGTATCTGTAAAGCTAAAGTGCTGTACAAAAGTTTTGCCTTTAAAATCACCGTCCGTTTTAAAACTCATGATCTTCACTTTTTTGCCTAAGCCATTTAACATATCCTCTACCGATCTCCGCGAAGAATCTACCCCATTGGTAATGCTTTTGATAATGAAAGTCATTTTATTAACCGTATCAGGTTCTTTGAGCGTATTAATCAGGATTTTCTTTTTTGCTTTTGGTTTTAAAACTGTTTTTGATTTTAGCTGTACTTCGGTCACCTTTTCAGGCAAAACATCATTCACCATGTTGGTTAAAGGTGCTAAGCTTTTCTTTATATTCTTTTTATCAATAGTAAAGGCGAGTGTGACGCAGAGCAATATCGGTAGCACAAATAAATACCGAGTTAAATCCACTTTCGGTGAACGTTTGGCATTCATCATTATAATCCGTTTTTTAAGATCAGATAGATTAAAATTATTCACAATAGCTACTGATGGTTGTAAAGCACCTACATCTAGCAAACTGTACTGATAAGCTTTTTTATCAATACCTTTCCTTAAAATTTTTGCATCGGTAATAAATTCAATGTTTTCCCTTACCGCTTTTTTCATTAACCAAACGCCTGGATTAAACCAGTAAAAAACTACGCAGATTTCAGCCAGGATAATATCTAAAGTATGCCATTCTTCTATATGTACGCGTTCATGCTCAAGAATATTGCTTAAATCTTGTTTTTTATGCAATCGCGGATTAATATAGATAGTCTGCCAAAAGCTAAATGGGCTTACTTCATCATTTAAAATCCGCACTTTATAATCGTTTAACTGATCTGGCGAAGATTTTTTATGCATCCTGTAGAGTGAAACAAACTGTATCAGTAACCTCATGCCCATTAATACAACACCAGCATAAAAGAATATGGTTAATGCTTGCCAAAATATCGAAACGGCATCCTGTTGTACCAATTGACTAACTTGTTGATTGAATTGAGGCACAAAGGCAGGTATAACTTTCTGATTAGCAAAAAATTCGGTGAGGTTAATAAAGGGGTAGGCCGAAGAAAAAATGATCCCAAACAGCAGAAATACCCGGTTGACGGAATAGAAAGTTAACCTTCTCAATAATAGGCAGTAACTAGCAGAAAACAAGAGCAGTACCAGGTTAATTTTCAATAAAATGAGAAAGAAATGTGGCATGGCCTTTTACTTTTCAGGGTTCTCGATTAAATTTATAATCTCTTTAAGTTCTTCGGCACTGATCTTCTTATCCTTTGCGAAAAAGGCAACCAATTCTTTATAGGAACTTTGAAAGTAATTATTAACAAAACCGCTCATAAAACGCTTTTTGTATTCTACTTCTTTAACCTTTGCACTGTAGCGGTTGGCATTGGCAAAACGCTCGCTTACCAGAAAGCCTTTACGTTCCAGATTTTTAACCGTTGAGGCCAGCGTAGTGTATGGTGGTTTCGGCTCGGGTAGCACGTCCATAAAATCTTTGATAAAACCTTTTCCAATCTGCCAAACAGCCAGCATCGCTTCTTCTTCCTGTAATGTTAACTTTTCCATTATTACGAATATATCGTAAATATACGAAAACATCCCAAAAGAAAAAAACTTTAATAAAAGGCTAATATTTAGCACTTTATTAAAGTTTTTTATTGTTTACCAGTTCATTGGTCATTAGTTAATTAGTCAATAATTAACTGGTTAATGTTTAAATCGGTTAATCAACTCCAAATGCCCGGCTCCAAACTCCACCTAAGTAACTTTCAACACCACTAACATTGGCAACCTTCAATAGAAAAGTCGTCCTCTCGATCCGATAACTAACTATCGGATGGAACGTAGTGAAATGGAGAGATCTATCTGGATAGATTTAGCTTCGCTGAACACTCTGTGGTTCTCGACTGCGCTCCGCTCCGCTCGAAATGACGAACTTATGCATTGTAATTTTCTTCCTCGACTTCCAATTTCGACCCCAAACGCAAAACTCCCAACGCCACACTGATTTACAAGCAATTTGGCTTCTGACTACAGACTCCCGACTACCCTACCTACTTCCCGCTTCTTTGTTCAGCCTGCAGTAAGGTTTGATCAATAACTTTACGCATCTGTACTGCTGCATCTAATAATTTAGGATTGCCATCAAAATCGCCATAAATCACCACATGTTTTGTTTTTTCTTTATATTTAAACAGCAGATCGTAGCGTGGTACTGCTCTCGATTTTTCACTTTTCTTACCAATGGTATCCGGAAAATTCCAAAGTCCAATTTCGTTGGCTTTACCATGCATGTAAAGAATATCGTCATTCTTTAAAAAGATTTTCTTCTTAATTACAGAATCGGCACCATTAACATACTGGTAATCGCCAGTTGCAGAATTATAATGGTTTTCTAATGAATCTTTTATACCCCATTTGTATTCCATAGAAACAAAATCGTTTTTTCTAAAGGGGGCGTTCTGAATGATCGGTTTGTAATAGATGTAACAATAAATGATCATTGGTACGATGATGGTGATGGCTAAAAATATTTTTTTTCCTCTGCTTGACACTTTTTGTATTATTTATTGAATGAATGAATTTTGAATGATTGAATGAAAGAGCGTTAAATAAGACTCAGGACTGAAGACTCTGGACTTAGGACTCCTTAAGCTCCCCTTCCCACTTACTTACCACAGCGGTTGCAATACTGTTACCCACCACATTGGTTGCCGAACGGCCCATATCCAGCAAAGGATCAATACCGATTAATAAGGCTAAACCTGCCTCAGGAATATTGAAACTGGCAATAGTACCGGCAATAACCACTAACGATGCTCTTGGCACACCAGCAATACCTTTACTGGTTAACATCAGGATTAACAACATCGAAATTTGCTGCTCAAAACCCAAATGAATACCATAAGCCTGCGCAATAAACAGCGAAGCAAAGGTCATGTACATCATCGATCCATCTAAATTGAACGAATAGCCCAATGGCAGAACAAAACTTACAATTTTATCTTTACAACCAAAACGCTCTAAAAGCATCATGGTTTTAGGATAAGCTGCTTCACTGCTTGCTGTACTGAAGGCCAGGAGTGCAGGCTCTTTCATATCGTTTACCAAACGAAAAATACGTTTCTTCAGTACTAAAAATCCTAAGAAAATTAAAACTGCCCAAAGTATGCCTAAACCCAGATAGAATTCGCCTATAAATATGGCATAGGTATTCAATACATTTAAGCCTTGTTTAGCCACGATAGCAGTCATAGCTCCGAAAACAGCCAATGGAGCGAAATTCATTACATAACCGGTCATTTTTAAGATTACATGCGCAATAGCATCGAATGCTTTAATCACAATTTGTCCTAAATCGCCAATGGCAGCCGTGGCTACACCGAAGAATAGCGAGAATACAACAATCTGCAAAATTTCGTTGGTTGCCATTGATTCGGCAATACTTTTTGGAAAAACGTGCGCAATGAAATCTTTCACGCTCATTGCGGCTTTCTGTATACCTGTATTTACCAATTGATCTGGCAATGATAATTTCATATGCCTTCCCGGCTCAAATAAATTTACCAGGATCATACCCAATATCAGCGACATCAGCGACATGGCCAGGAACCAGCCTAATGTTTTGCCTCCAATTCTGCCTACAGCTTTAATATCACCTACTTTGGCTACGCCGACCACTAAGGTTGTAAACACCAATGGCGCAACAATCATCTTAATCAGGCGAAGAAAAATATCACTCAACAGGGTAAAATATTCTAGTTTTTTCTCCCTGATGTCTTCGTTCTCTTTCTTGATTTTGGCATTTGCTTTTCGCTCAGCCTTAAGTTGTGTGTAACCTAGGCTGGTTGTATCGGTAGTTTTAGCAATACTAACCTCTATACTTTTAACTTTCGCATCGGCATTGAGAATCTTCTGATTGTAAACATCGATTGAATTAACGTTTAGGATATAGCCGAGTATAATTCCAGCTATCAGTGCTAAGAAAATGAAAAGCGTGAGTTTGTTTTTCTTCATGAATATAAAAAGCTTGTGCCAACTTAATTTGGTAAAACTACGATATTTACGGCGTGTAACAAATTTTGATAATGGGTGACATTAAAAAACATATCAATGTTGTTGAGTTAAGCCACCCGACAAAGCGGAAAAAATTTAACCATGGATAGAAAAGATACATACAGATATGAAAATCTGGGCTTAGCTGTACAAAGCTGTGGTTAAAACTTTTAACTCAATGACATTAAAAAAATATGCTATTTTTGATTTCTGCTGTAACAAAAAACGCACATCAACATCTAAAACGCAACTATAAACCTCTAAATGGAACAAAAAGACAAGTTATTTAAAGAGATCTTTGATTCGAATTCCAAAAAAATATTCCATTTATGTTATGGTTATACTGGTGACACTGACGCCGCAAACGATCTTTTACAAGAGACTTTTTTAAAGGTCTGGCAAAACCTGGATAAATTCAGAAACAAATCTTTAATATCTACATGGATTTACAGAATTGCTGTAAATACCTGTTTAACCTATTTGAGATCTGAAAAAAGACAGGCAAAAGATGAATTAACGGATAATATCATTGAAAACAAGATAGAAGAATTTTCAGAGAAAAATGAACAGGTTGCCCTGCTTTACAATTGTATATCGAAGCTTGAAGAGAATGACCGTTTGATTATTACGATGGTACTCGATGAGTTGCCATACCACGAAATTGCAGATATATCAGGGATAAGCGAAGGCAATTTAAGGGTAAAAATTCACCGAATTAAACAAAAATTAACAGAACTATATAACCAGTATGCAAGCGTTTGATCAAATACAGGAGTTGTGGCAAAAGCACGAGGTAGAAGTTAAAGTTTCTGCTGATGAGATGCTGCAACAAGCGAAGAAAGAAGTAAATGGATTAAAGCTGAAATCTGCTTTGAACATTTTGGGTATGCTGGCATCCTTTATTGCCATTGCCGCATTATGGGTATTTTTTCACTTCGAATCGTGGACTACACACGTAGGAATCAGCATTACCATTATTGCTATTGGCGTTTACACCTTAATTCTGTACCGCGATTACAGGTTAATTTCAAAAACAGACTTCACAGCTCACCCCAACGAATACTTAAACAACTTAAAAACTTATCAGTTAAACCGTTATAAACTTTATAACTCTTTATATTGGTTTTATATGATTGCACTTTCATTGGGTCTCATATTTTATTTCGTAGAAATTCTTGCGCACTTTACAGTCGTTCAAAAAGTTTTAGCTGTTGGCTTAACTGCACTATGGATATTATTTTGCTCAACTATTTTAAGAAAAGCAGTAATCAACAGGGAAAAAGAACGAATAGCTTTATTGATCGAGAAATTTGAGCGCATTAGCGGACAAATTTCTACCCCAGAATAATTTTAGGCACGGTTTTTTCATTGTAAAAAGCAACACATGAAACCATTAGGATTTACCCCATTCTAGTAATAGAATGGGGTAAATCATGATCGGTTCAACACCGTTGAAACTAAAATTATACAAGTGAAAAAAGTACTAATTGCATTTTTATTTTTGCTGGCATTGCCCTGCACATTTGCTTTTAAGCAGGATTTTTCTCAACCGGTACAACTGGATTGGGAAACTCACTTTAAAGGCAAAGCCGATATGCGTTCGCCGTTTTTTGCTTTAACAGCCATGACATGGAAATATAGTTATGAGAGCACTGTTTACCGTAACCGTGTTGCCATTAAACTTCAAAACGATGTAAGTATCGATAAAAACAGATCGTGGGTAAAATGGGATAAGATTAAAGATCCTGAAATCAGGGCCAGTCTTTTACACCATGAACAAGGGCACGCTAATATTCAATATGTTTTACTTTTAGAAGCCGAAAGGGTATTGAAAAACAGAAACTATTCTGTAAACAACTATAAGGCTCAAATATCTGAACTCGCCAATCAGATCAGCAATTATTTTGATACCATGCAACGCAACTATGATGAAGAAACCGAGCATGGCAGTAACCATAAAATGCAGGCCCGATGGGATGACATTATTCAAGAGAAGATTGAAGAATCGAGGACTGCTATGGCCGAATTACAAAAATAGTTTCGGAATAAAGACCAGAAGGCCAACGGCTACCGCCAGGAACGCAGCCACTAAAACTGCTGTAGCAGCCAAATCTTTTACTACTTTAATTTTTGGATGAAAATCTGGAGAAACCACATCTGCCAGTTTTTCGATAGCTGAGTTTAAAATTTCAGTTACAAAAACTGCCGAAATAACGGATAAAATAGCAATCCACTCCAGGCTGGATATTTTTAGGTAAAAAGATAAACCGATGGCTATTATCGCTGCAAACAGATGAATCCTACCATTATGATCGTTATTAAAAAATAGCTTCAGGCCATTAAAGGCATATTTAAAGCTTTTAATACGATCTATAATTGAAAATTTTGAGTTGTTCATTGTTAATATATGGTTAATAACATGAAATATCCTTCAATTACGCTACAATTGACAGACTCCAATAGAATGGTCGTCATCTCGACCGCAGCAAAGCGAAGTGGAGAGATCTTTGTGACAAGTTAATGAAATAAAATTTAAAAGATTTCTCCATTACGCTACCGATGAAAAATCGGTGAGCTTCATCCGATAGCTGTCGGATCGAAATGACGATTAACCGGTTAGAATTTGCCACCGCCATACGCATCACGCCAAGCGCCTTACACCTTCCGCCTTCTACCCTACTTCACTTCACTTCACTTGTAGAAAAACTATTCCCACTTAATTTATACTGATAGGTTTTGGTAATGGTTTTTGTGCTATCTGCACTATCCTTTACCGGGAAAGATCGGAACAGATCTCCGTTTTTAATAAAAAAATTATCATTGCCCCTGTATCCTTTCTTTTGATTGGTACCTAAAGACGGAAAACCAATTTTCTTAAAATCACCACCTGCATATTCAAAAACATTGAGATCGGAAACATTTTTTTTGCTCAACAATTGAATGTATAATTCAGGGTTTCCATCATTATCCAGGTCCATATTCCAGGCATCTGTGATGATTCCTTTACGTTCTACCGCAGCAGATCTGTAATTATTGCGGATTGAATCGGACATTAAAATCTGATATCCACCTATCGAATCCACCCCTTTTCCCCAACTTATAATTTCGAAATTTAATCCGGGTTTCACTTCTATATCTTTGTAAAAACGGAAAGGATTTTTCTGCACTTTTATAGTTTCAGTTTTAATTTCTTTTGGTTTTTCTTCTGTGCAGGCAAAACAAAACAGCATCCCTGTTATCAACAAGAGATGCTGCCATGTAAATTTCTGTAGTTTCATTCGTTTGGGTTCATTTTGGTTCCCCCAAATTAAGTATTTTAGCCTATCAAAGCAATACCTTTTATTTCTTTGCTTCGGTTTTTGCTTCCGGTGCTCCGTTATTTAAAACCGTTTCGGTAACCACACTTCTTCTACCACTTGGGGCAATTACGATGGTTTTTAATACCCTTTTCTCACCTTGAGGAACGGTAATTTTAATTGGCGATGTATACAAAAATGCATTTTCGGATGGGCGGGATAAATCAATCGAATAATAAATTTTAGCTCCTGCAACAGGTACTTTTAAGTCGATGGTAAAATCGCCACCGGTTAACGGTTTATCACTTTGTCCGATTGGTGTAGGTACCCAAAAATTAATGCCCATTTTATCTAAACGTCCCAAATGTACCGGTAAACGCTGCTCAGAGAAGTTCTTTAAATCTTTACGTTCAACCGGCGACCAGGCAATCTCCGATAAAGCCAGTATCCTGGGGAAAGCATGATTTTCTGCTTTTTCAGGAGTTTTAATATACTCTGTCCACATATTGGCCTGTACACCTTTAATATACTTTCGCTCATCGGCAGTTAATACTTTTGGAACCGGATCATAAGCGTATATTTTTTGATAAGGTGCAAAGCCACCAATGGTAACAGGCTCATCAGGAGAATTAGATTGTTTATGATCAATATATAAACCCATTGAACCTGGGGTCATAATTACATCGTGTTTTTGTTGTGCAGCTGCAATTCCGCCGTCTTCTCCCCTCCAGCTCATTACTGTTGCATTTGGCGCCAAACCACCTTCTAAAATCTCATCCCAACCAATAATCGAGCGTCCTTTTCCGTTTACATGTTTTTCTATCGTCTGGATAAAATAGCTTTGTAATTCATGCTCATCTTTTAAACCTTTTTCTTTCATTAAAGCCTGGCAAAACGGCGATTCTTTCCAATAGGTTTTAGGTGCTTCATCGCCTCCGATATGGATATATTTAGAAGGGAAAATGGCAATTACCTCATCCAGAATATTGTTCAGGAAAGTAAAAGTGTTTTCCGAGGGTACAAAAATGTCATCAAAAACACCCCAGGTTTGCTGTACCTGCTTTCCTTTTCTGCTGCCGGCCCACGGTGTTTTATCGCTGATAAAAGTATCCCGGTCAGGAAAACAGCTTAATTCAGGATAAGCAGCAATTGCAGCAGAAGCATGACCTGGCAATTCAATTTCTGGAATTACCGTAATGTATTTCGCAGCTGCATATTTCACAATTTCTTTAGCTTCTTCCTGGGTATAATAACCTTTAACAGGTGTTAGGTAATTGCCATTACCCGGGTAATTACCTATTATAGTACCGTTACGGGAAGAACCAATTTCAATTAGTTTCGGATATTTTTTTATCTCCAGTCTCCAGCCCTGATCATCTGTTAAATGCCAGTGGAAAGTATTGATTTTATAATAAGCCAATTGATCGATGTACTTTTTGATAAAAGAAATCGGGAAGAAATGACGGCTTACATCCAACATCGTTCCGCGGTAGGCAAAACGTGGGTAATCGTTAATATTAACGGCAGGAATGGTAATATTATCGGCAACTTTATCTGGTATCATTTGCATAGCCGATTGTACGGCATAAAACAGACCTGCACCTTTTCCTGTTAAAACAATTTGTTTCGGTGTAACTTTAATGGTATAACCTTCGGCAGGTAATTGATCTGCTCCAACAGATGTTAAAATGACAGCCCTTTGGTTAGGTTGAGGAATTTTAGTTTCCCTTAAGGCAAAACCTGCCTTGGTAACGATAAAAGCATTTAATAAATCAGCCATCTTCGCGCCGTCGATGCTTTGATTGACTAAAACTGTGGTTTTATCTAATATGAAGTTTCCGTTGGCCCTGGTAATGGCCACCGGTGCAGGGATGATACCCAGATTAGGATCACTTTGCGCAAATGCCCCCGTGCTGATTAATACTCCAATAAAAATCGATAATGCTTTATTCATTTTTTGTGTAGGTTTTATAACTTAAACTAATATTTGAACCAAGATAAAGATTATGGAGATATTACAAATCCCACATTCTTGTTACAATAGGAATCAAACGTTTGACTGAACCGCATAATGCAGATAAATCTAAACAATATTTATTAAAACGTTTTTCCAATGTTTCTGATAAATGATACGGAAACCTTAGTCTTTTTATGAAAATCAGGTGCAGAAGCGTTTAGGTTAGAACAGCCCCGCTCCCGCTTCTGCCAATTGAAGGAAATTGGCATCCCGCTCTGATCGGGTTTAGGTGGCCAGACCGGTTAAACTATTTGGGGTTGCAAGTTGCAGAAGAAACCATGGGCACTATGCTATTAAACCTATAATAGTAGCAGAAAATTGTGTATTTAAACCTGATTGCAATGGAAAGCACGTAAACGAGGTACGAGTGCGGACTTGAAATGTAAAGCAGGACTAACAATAAAAAGAACTACTGCAATTGCTTTCCAAAAAATAGAGGTTTTATAAAATATGATTTGCTTTAATAGATCTCTCGACTACGTTGCACTCCGCTCGAGAGGGCGATCGGCGTGATCGAGAGGACGACTCTATATAAAAAAAGAGAAACCATAACTGATTTCTCTCTTTCAAAATATTTTAAAATTATTGTTAAGCTTCTACAGGGTGTTCTTTAGCAGCCAAATACCTCTCGGCATCAAGCGCAGCCATACAACCAGAACCTGCAGCTGTTACCGCCTGACGATAGTACATATCTTGCACATCGCCACAGGCAAATACACCTTCTATATTGGTTAAAGTAGAACCTGGTTTAGTAGTTAAATAACCGGTTTCATCCATATCTAACTGGCCTTTAAAAATATCGGTGTTCGGTTTATGACCAATAGCCACGAAGAAACCTTCTACGGCGATATCAGATTCGACATCTGTTTTGTTATTTAAAACTTTAACTGCAGTTACATTTTTGCCGTTACCCAGAATCTCTTGCGTTTCAGTATTGTAATGAACCACAATATTTGGGGTTGCCAATACGCGGCTAACCATCGCTTTAGAAGCTCTGAATTCATCTCTACGCACCAGTAAGTGCACAGTTTTACAAAGTTTTGCTAAATAAGTTGCTTCTTCAGCTGCCGTATCTCCGGCACCTACAATGGCAACATCCTGGCCTTTAAAAAAGAAACCATCACATACTGCACAGGCCGAAACACCAAAACCATTGTATTGTTGCTCACTTGGCAAACCTAGCCATTTAGCAGTAGCCCCGGTAGCAATAATTACGGTATCAGCTGTAATGGTTTTAATTTCATCAACCACTACTTTGTGTGGCGTTGAAGAGAAATCTACCGAACTTACATAACCGAAACGGATATCGGTGCCAAAACGCTCTGCCTGCTTGCGGAAATCTTCCATCATTTCTGGTCCCATAATTCCTTGCGGGTAGCCTGGAAAATTTTCTACATCCGTAGTTTGCGTAAGCTGTCCGCCAGCTTGCATACCGGTATACATTATTGGTTTTAAATCAGCTCTGGCAGCATAAATTGCAGCAGTATAACCTGCAGGACCTGAACCTATAATTAAACACTGAACGTGCTCGTTTTCTTGTGACATTATATAGTGTGTTTGAAATTCATTAATCGTAGCGCAAATTTAATGCTTTAAATAATTGTTAGCAAATGCGCTTTGTCAACATAGTTTACTTATTAACAGTTGAGGGTGGGGCGCATGGCGAAAAGCGCTAAGCTGATAGCGTTCGACACACGGCGTTAAGCTTAGGTGTATTCAGGTGGCTTAGGTGGTAAAAAATATCTTCGTGGTGTCAGATATTTCTACCTGACACCCATTAATAAATCTGTCAAATGGTAACAGCTGACAGCATTTATCAAACTAAGTTTGTATCACTCCTACATTAAACTTCCTGGTAATCGGAGATTGGTTGGCTGCCTCAATCCCCATCGAAATTACTTTCCTGGTTTCTAAAGGATCGATAATACCATCTACCCAAAGCCTGGCTGCTGCATAATAAGGCGTGGTTTGACTATCGTATTTATCGGTAATTTCTTTTAACAATTCGGCTTCTTTCTCTGGTATAATTACCTCCCCTTTTGCTTTTAAAGAGGCTTGTTGAATCTGCAACAATGTTTTTGCCGCCTGTGAGCCACCCATTACGGCAATTTTTGCTGTTGGCCAGGCATAAATCAACCTCGGATCGTAAGCTTTACCACACATGGCATAATTGCCGGCACCATAAGAATTGCCCAGTACGATTGTGAATTTTGGCACTACAGAATTGGCAACCGCATTTACCATTTTAGCCCCGTCTTTGATAATACCGCCATGTTCTGACCGGCTGCCCACCATAAAACCGGTAACATCCTGTAAAAATACCAGTGGAATTTTCTTCTGGTTACAGTTCATGATAAACCGCGAAGCTTTATCGGCACTATCAGAATAAATTACGCCACCAAACTGCATCTCCCCTTTTTTCGATTTTACAACTTTACGCTGATTGGCTACAATACCTACTGCCCATCCATCGATACGGCCCAGACCGCAGATAATGCTTTGACCGTAACCTTTTTTATATTCTTCAAATTCGGATCCATCAACCAAACGGTTAATTACGTCCATCATTTCGTAAGGTTTATCCCTGTTCTCAGGGAAAATGCCATACAGTTCTTCTTCTTTTTCTTTGGGTTTAACAGCCACAATGCGATCGAAACCGGCATTTTCTGGCGCGCCTAGCATGCTCATGATGTTTCTAATGCTATCTAAGCAAGCCTGATCGTTAGGGTGTTTATAATCGGTAACACCGGAGATTTCGCAATGTGTAGTGGCACCACCTAAAGTTTCATTATCCACTTCTTCGCCGATGGCAGATTTTACCAGGTAAGAACCGGCTAAAAACACCGAACCGGTTTTATCCACAATCATGGCTTCATCGCTCATGATAGGTAAATAGGCTCCCCCCGCAACACAAGCCCCCATAATGGCTGAAATTTGTACGATGCCTTCTGAAGACATCAAAGCATTATTACGAAACATCCGTCCGAAGTGTTCTTTATCGGGAAAAATCTCATCCTGCATGGGCAGATATACCCCCGCACTATCAACCAAATAAATTACAGGTAAACGGTTTTCCATGGCAATTTCCTGCGCGCGGAGGTTTTTTTTAGCAGTCATCGGAAACCAGGCTCCGGCTTTTACCGTGGCGTCATTGGCTACAATCATACATTGCCTGCCACTTACATAACCTATACCACATACTACCCCAGCTGAAGGGCATCCACCCTGTTCGGCATACATGCCATCAGCAGTAAAGGCTCCGACTTCTAAAAAGTCAGAATCTTTATCTATCAAATAAGCAATCCGTTCGCGAGCCAGCAGTTTACCTTTCTCTTTTTGTTTTGCAGCATTCTTTTCGCCACCTCCCAGGTATATTTTTTTGAGTCTGGTTTTCAGTTCGTAAACCAACTGTTTATTTACATCCTCGTTTTTGTTGAATTCGATATTCATGGAGGCAATTTAAATTTAATTTTAGAAAAACAATATTAACCAAAACGGTTTCTGGTCTAAGGGAAGGTTTAACTAAAGCGCACTAAGTTTTTTCAATACCAAGAGTTACTTAATCGCAAAGTATAGCCGCAATGAGCGCTAAGTGTTTTTTACCACAAAACTCACAGAGATAAAGGCACAGAGGGCATAGCGTTGAGATTAGATGAAAAATCCCAATGTTTCCCCCGCGTTCCTGGCTTTTTCAACCGCAAAGCACACAAAGAAAAGTACGCAAAACGCGCTAAGTGTTTTTTACCACAAAGTCCACAGAGAAAAGGCACAGAGTGCATAGCTTTGAGATTAGATGAAAAATCCCCATGTTTTTCATGGGGCCCTGGCTTTTTTACAGCAAAGTATGCAAAGGATAGCCACAAAGAGCGCTAAGTGTTTTTAACCACAGAGATCACAAAGAAAAGGCACAGAGGACATGGAGTAATTAATGAGAAGTTGTTTAACCGCGAAATGTTAAAAAGCGCCAATCGCATAACGCCGGGCACTGATCTCTTAGCTAGTTTTGATAAACAACTCCGTCAATCTTTATTTTTTGATATTTCTCAGCCCAACCTTTGCCTTTAATATATTTTACTTCAGATGGATGCCCTTTTAAATTGGGATGGTAAATAGGATCGAAAGAGAAGGTCATTTCCTGATCTGATTTTTGGACAACAGTTACTTCATTATCATTCTCATCCTTTTCGCCAGTGGTAAAAAACTTATCGCCTATTTTGGCATTAAAATCAGCACGGATATAGGTTTTAGTCGGGTTATCGGGGTAACTTTCTACCAATCTATTGCGTTCGTCGATCCGAAGATATACCGTACTGTTAGCATCGCCACCTACCAGGGAATAAAATTGGTAAAAAAGCTTCTTATTAATCCGAACAGTATCCTTAATTTCCGTATAGGATTGAGCATTCATATACCATAAATTGCCTATCTGCATAGGCAAAAATGAACCGGCTGCCGAATTTTGATCTTTACTCGTTTGGCATGACAGGATAAACAGACTGAATAAAATAAAAATTAAGGGGTTTCGGTTTTTGATCATGAGCGAATGTATTTTCTTATTTACGTTAAAGATAAACAATTCACTACATTGTAAGTCATTAATTCACAAAATGATACAAGAAAACTACCTCTCCGCTAAAGGCAGGCTTTTTCTGATCTTCAATTTCCATTTCAATGGCCATGTTTACCTTGGTTACGCCACGCAGATTGATAATAGAAGCAAGTTTAGCTTTTAACCTAACCTTACTGTTAACCGTTACGGCTTGCGCGAACCTTAAACTTTCTATCCCATAGTTGATCTCCATTTTTAGGTTCTGGATATCAACAATTTCTTTCCATAAATAAGGAATTAAAGATAAGGTTAAATAACCGTGTGCAATAGTTGCTTTAAACGGTCCTTCATTTTGTGCCCGCTCTTCATCAACATGGATCCATTGATGGTCTAATGTAGCGTCGGCAAATTTGTTGATCTGTTCTTGTGTAATGGTATGCCATGAAGAAATGCCTAATTCCTTGCCAAGGTATTGTTCAAATTCTGCGTGGGAGGTAATGATTTGCATTTTGGTTATATTTAAGCGCCGAGCGTTATGCGGCTGGCGGGTTGATAATTGATTTTTAGTTCCGTTTTAAATGAAGTTTTGATATAGACTTTTTTGGCTGATAGTCCAAGGTCTTATTGCTCAAAGTCTACAACCGGCCTATTAACTATTGACAATAAACTATTGACTATCAGCCATGAACCATTAAACTATTAACGATGATCCATGAGCAACTGGCTATCCTGCAGTTAACTCAAGTTCCTCTCCCTAAACCACACTTCATCCGGAATGGCAGAAAAATCATCCATCTTATTGATTAAAATTTCAGGATCTGCTTCATTAAAAACCAGGTCGCGGTTGGCAGGTTTTAAAAATTTGCTCTGCACCATCATTTCCATTTGGGCAAACAGCGGATCGTAAAAACCATTTACATTTAAAATGCCAATAGGTTTGTGATGCAGGCCTAACTGCAACCAGGTAAGCACTTCAAAAAATTCTTCAAGTGTACCAAAACCACCGGGTAAGATCACAAATCCATCACTTAAATCGGCCATTTTCTGTTTTCTCTGGTGCATATTTTCAGTCACGATCATTTCAGTTATTCCCTTATGTCCAACTTCCTTATCCATTAAAAACTGAGGGATGATACCAGTAACCGAACCGCCAAGCTCCAGTACATCGTTGGCTAGAACCCCCATCACCCCAACACTACCGCCACCGTAAACCAACTTAATCTGCTGTTTTACTAAAGTTTCTGCCAACTGTTTTATCGCATTGCGTAACTGTATATCTCCATTAAAGTTTGAGCCACAGTACACACAAACCGATTTAAGCTTATTCATTTTTTTAAAATTTACCGAAGTTAAGATTTTATCGGCTTTCTGTAAATTTTAATTCTGCACAAAGCTGTTACAGGACTTATTTTAATTAAACCTCGCAGGTTTTGAAAACCTACGAAGTTTGATCGTACAATTCTTTTCCAAGAACCACCGATCTTGTTAAATAAACCTGATTGCAGAGAAAGCCCGCAGCGCAGCGAGGACTTGAAACGGAAAGCAGGACTGAAGCTCCCGATTAGTACCAGCCCTCTCATTTCCTAACTAATATTGACCACCTAAGCCACCTGAGGACATTTAAGTATTTTTTAGCACAAAAAAGGAGCGGCATTACACCACTCCTTCTAACCAAATATAAGAGAGAAAAGATTAATTTTAAATATTAGAAAGCGTAACGGATAGTCGCGCCATAAGTCCTTGGATCGCCCAGTACCCCCGCATACAAACCGGAGTTACCTGCAGCAGCCTGTAATTGCTCGTAATAGTTTTTATTTGCGATATTTCTGCTCCAAACAAATAACGAAAACTTATCTGATTTGAAACCTAACCTTGCATTAAATAAAGCATAACCTTTAACATTCAAAACACTTGACGGCGTAGGGTTTGAAGAATATTCGGAACGGTAACTGGCATCACCAGCGATGAAATACCTGCCCGCTCTGGTTGCTAAATTACCAGGTGTACTGAATTCCGAACCACCTGAAATATTCCATTTTGAAATACCAGGTAACCGACCACCGGAAGCATCTTTAAATGCCACTTGCGTAGCAACGCCATTTACCAGTTCGGTATGCCCGGTTTCTTCTAAAGGAAGAGGTGCATTTGTAAATTTCACATATTTGCCATCCAGATAAGCCAAAGCAGCATTTAAAGTTAAAAATCGCTCCAACTGATAAGTACCATCTACTTCCAATCCTTTTACCCTTACTTTTTCAGCATTTGCCAGATAGCCTCTATTTACACCCAATTGTGGAGACTGAACATTGGTCTGGTAATCTTTAATGTCAGTATTAAATAAACTAAGATTCACGATAGCACCTTTAAACGGCTTTGTTTTAGCACCTAGCTCATAATGTTGAACATACTCCGGTTTAACCACTGCTACAGATAAATCAGCAGTTCCTGTTGAAGTAGTTGGCAAACCACCTACGTTAACCCCCACTGGTTTGTAAGCAGTAGAGAAAGTTCCATAAACATTTAAGTTATGCGTTGGACGGTACGATACGGTAAAGTTACCTGATAAATTGTTGTTGTCTACCTTGGTTGTAAACTGCTGATTGGCATAAACCGCTGCTTTAAGTGCCAATAATGCTGCATCAGTAGTCTGTAAACCACCATAGGTAACCCTATCGTAATCAACATCTTTTTTATCATAAGTATACCTTAAACCTGGCAATACGTGCAGGTTCTTTAAAACTTCCCAATCAACCTGTGCAAAAACAGCAGCACTTAACGATTTTATCGTAGAATTGGTTTTAATCCCGAAGCCATCTAACAAACCAGGGGTTGAATATAAAGCCTGACTGCCGGTATTGCTGGTCTGTACAAATCTCCATTGATCTTTACCCACTTCTTCTGTTTGTGCCAAACCTTTTAAATTCTGACCCAAGAAATAAACACCGACTACCCCACTTAATTTTTCGGTAATATTACCGGCATATCTTATTTCCTGTGAATATTGATCGTGACGTGAGGTACCCTGCGATTTGGTTAGCGCCGCTAATTCTGAGAAATCCCTATCATTTGTAGGATCCCAGTTCCAGAATCGCCAGGCGGTGGTTGAAGTAAGCGTTCCATTGCCGATTTTGTAATCTACATTTAATGATATACCACCGATTGATTGATTGTGTCTCCAGGGGGTATTAGTATTGATTTCTCTTGAAAAAGGATCAATTTTAGGTTGTTGATAGCCTAAATCAGACACAATTTTGGCATACTGGCGATAAGCACTTCTTTCAGTCGTAGCTACACCTGCAATCACCAAGGGATAACCTGCCGGATGCTGAATGCTTACATCACCGCTTAACAATACCTGTAATTTCTCCGAAGGAGTATAATATAGCTGCCCTTTAAAGCCCAGATTATTCTGTCCGCTGTATCTTCGTTCTTCTCTGGTGTTCCAGATGGTACCATCGCGCTGTGTTCCGGAAATGGAGATTTTTGCAGCAAGATCTTTTGCAAGTGCGCCGGAAACTGATGTTTTAGCCTGAATAAAATTATAATTCCCAGCACTCAGTTCTATTTTTGCACCAGGTGTTAAAGTTGGTTTACTTGTAGTGATGTTGAATGCACCCGCCGTCGTATTTTTACCAAATAAGGTACCTTGTGGGCCACGTAAAATTTCGATCTGCTCAATATCAAGAAAATCAGTAGAGGTGGCAGCCGGACGTGCATGGTAAACACCATCTACATAAAACCCTACTCCAGGATCGATGCCATCATTGGTTAAACCAAAGGTAGACCCTAAACCCCTGATATTTAAAGTGGTATTTCTGGCATTAGAAGCATATAACTGTACAGAAGGCACTAATTCTTTCAAACGGTTAACATTAAAAGCACCAGCGTTTTCTGCTGCACGGCCACCAATAACAGTAATTGGAATCGGTACATCCTGTAAAACCTCCGAGCGTCTTCTGGATGTTACCACGATTTCATCTAATAGCGCATTTTCTACCAAAACCAGTTCTATTGGAGTCTCCTGAAGTTTTAATATCTGAAAATCCTGTGGTTTATAGCCCACCGAACTTACCTGAAGGTAAAATGGTGTTTCTTGTTTTACATTAATGCTGAAAGCGCCATTTTCATCGGCCACTACAGCCTGGTTTGTTCCCCTCACCTTTATGGTTGCATTAGGGATGGTAGTGCCATTGCTTGTTTTAATTACACCGGTTACTGCACTTTGGGCAAAAGCGAAACCTGCCGAAAGTAAAAATGAAAAGAGGAAAAGTAAACTTTTGTTCATGATTATGTTGATAGTTTGTTTAAATGCTGTTGATTAATGACCCGTTGGAATTATGCGATTACTGTTTTAGAATGGCTACAACAACAATAAGAGTGCGTTTTTTGAATTGTTTTCATAATTATCATATAAATCCTATAGATTTAGTAGGCAAATATATTAAAAAATATTATTTGCCAAATTTTATTTTGTGATTTTTAGAAATAGCCGCAAACCTCACAGGTTTTAAAAACTTGCAAGGTTTAAATAAAAAAACGGGTCTATCGTAAACCGATGACCCGTTTTTCTATTTATTAGGAAAGATTGAGTAAATATTATCTTCAACCTTCTGCCTTAACCTTATCTGGTATAATTAGGTGCTTCTTTGGTAATGGTAATATCGTGTGGATGACTTTCTCGCATTCCTGCAGCAGTAATCTGTACAAACTGTGCTTCTTGCAAAGCTTCAATATTTGCGGCTCCACAATACCCCATGCTTGCACGTAAACCACCAATGTATTGGTACATTACTTCAGCCAAGGTACCTTTAAATGGCACGCGACCAACAATACCTTCAGGAACTAACTTTTTAATGTCGTCTTCAACATCCTGGAAATAACGGTCCTTAGAACCTTGCTCCATTGCTTCAATTGAACCCATTCCGCGGTAAGATTTAAATTTACGTCCTTCGTAAATAATGGTTTCACCCGGCGATTCTTCTACTCCTGCAAATAAAGAACCTGCCATTACGGTACTTGCTCCAGATGCAATTGCCTTAGCAATATCACCAGTATGTTTAATACCACCATCAGCAATCACCGGTACACCTGTACCTTTTAATGCTTTAGCACATTCGTAAACGGCATATAACTGTGGAACACCAACACCTGCAATAATTCTGGTGGTACAAATAGATCCAGGACCTATACCTACTTTAACAGCATCAGCACCAGCATCGGCCAGGAATTTTGCAGCGGTACCAGTGGCAATATTACCAACGATAACCTGTAAATCAGGATATTTAGATTTTACTTCTTTTAATTTATCGACTACTCCTTTTGAGTGACCGTGAGCGGTATCGATGGTAATTACATCAACTCCGGCTGCAACTAAAGCATCAACCCTTTCAATGGTATCGGCAGTTACGCCAACGGCAGCACCTACACGTAAACGGCCCCGTTCATCTTTACAGGCAACAGGATAATTTTTTACTTTCGAAATATCTTTAAAGGTGATTAAACCACTTAGGTAACCATCTTTGCTTACTACGGGAAGTTTCTCGATTTTGTGGTTCTGAAGAATTTCTTCTGCCTGTACTAAAGTAGTACCTTCTGGTGCAATGATTAGATTATCTTTTGTCATTACCTCAGAAATCGGCCGCTTCATATCTTTTTGGAAACGTAAATCTCTGTTTGTAATAATTCCAACCAGTTTATTATCGCTGCTTACAACCGGAATGCCACCAATTTTATGCTCTTTCATGATCTTGAAAGCATCGGCTACAACAGCTGTTTCCAATAAGGTAACTGGATCCTGGATCATACCACTTTCTGAACGCTTAACTTTACGTACTTCTGCAGCTTGTCTTTCTATAGTCATGTTTTTATGTAACATGCCGATACCACCATTTTGTGCAATTGCAATGGCAAGCTCAGCCTCTGTTACGGTATCCATTGCGGCAGAAATCAATGGAACATTAAGTTTGATTTTTTTTGTTAAAAAAGTGGATGTATTTACTTCACGGGGCAGAATTTCGGAATATGCGGGCACTAATAGTACGTCGTCGTACGTTAAACCTGTGGCAATAAATTTTGTGGAATCGAGTTGCATAGCAAATAAATTAGGATTTATTATTTGCCAGGCAAAGATACGAAAATAATGCGAAAACAAAAGCGTCGAGTTAAAATTGCTTAAATATTGAGCTTTTCTGACAATTCCGCCCCGAATTAATTAAGCATTATTTTCTTTGTTGCTCCTATCTTTACACTATAAAAATCAAACCTGTTAACCGAAAATTATTTCAAAATAATTCGGAGAATGTTTTTATACTTGCAGAAACCAAACAACTAATTTATAATGCAGAAAAATGCTCTCAAATTTCTGACTTTAATGCTTTGCATTGGAGTTAGCACTGCCTATGCCCAAACTATTCAACCTGTAAAAAGAGAATTTAAGTTTGGAAAAATTGCACCAACAGAATTCGAAGTAAAAGCCTCGGGACAAGACTCTTCGGCTTCGGCGATTAAACTGTTTGATGTTGGCAACTGCTATTTTGAAATAGGCCCGTCTTCAGGAGGCTTTGTTTATGTTTTTGAAAGACACATCCGTTACAAGATTTTAAACAAAAACGGTTATGATCTTGCCAATTTTAAAGTAGAACTTTATAAAAGCAGCAATTCGGCAAAAGAAGACCTTAACTACATGGATGCTGCAACCTATAATATGGTTGATGGTAAAATGGTAACCAGCAAACTTAACAAAGATGCCAAGTTTACCGAAGAGTTTAACAAAAACTATGTGATCAAAAAGTTTGCGCTTCCTAACGTGAAAGAAGGTTCGATCATTGAATTTAAATATAAGATCAAATCTGATTTTATTTTTACGTTACGCGGCTGGCGGTTTCAATCAAGTGTTCCTACACTTTGGTCGGAATATAATGTGAGAATACCAGAGTATCTGACTTATAAAACCAATATGACTGGTTATTATCAGGTTAATCATCCGCTTCACCAAAATGTAAGTGCCTCTTATGTAACTGGCGTAAATTCAAATGCGGTATACGATAAATATTGTGCGGAGAATATTCCTGCTCTAAAAGATGAGCCTTATGTAACCACCATGGATGACTATAATCCAAAGATTGAATTTGAATTAAGAGCAACCAGTTTTCCCGGGGATGTATATCATGATTATAATGGCTCCTGGCCTAAAATCATCAACGAGCTGGCTCAGGATGAAAACTTTGGGAGTTACATTAACCGTAACAGCTATGCAAAATCGGTGCTTCCTGGTATTTTGAAAGGGGAAAAAGATACATTGGCTGCCGTTAAACTTATTTTCAACTATGTTAAAAACAGTTTAAAATGGAACAAGCAATATTCTAAATATTCAAACGAAACCAATCCTAAAAATCTTTTTGAAAAGAAAACAGGATCATCAGGCGATATCAATCTGGCTTTATTGGGTTTACTAAAAGAGGCTAAAATTGAAGCATATCCGGTGCTGATCAGTACAAGGGAAAATGGCACGCACCCCGGTTATCCACTAATCTCCGCATTTAACAATGTAATCGCTGTTACTCAAATTGGCAATACCGTTTATTATCTTGATGCAACAGATAAAGATTTACCAGCCGGAATGTTGGATTATGAAAACCTGAGCCACCAGGGTTTTTATATGGATTTAAAAAATAACGATGGTAAATGGCTTTCTACCGAGCCTAATATACCTAGTGAAAAGGTTTTTGTGTACAATATGGTGCTGGATAAAGAGCATAAACTGTCTGGAACAATCAACCAGTATTCTAAAGGTTATGCTGCCTTAAATCTGCGCAATAAATACAGAACTACCAATAATGAAACGGAATTTATAAAAGATTTTAAAAAGGATAAAACGGGTCTTGAAGTTTCTGCTTACAAAATCGACAATCTTGATAACGTCGACGAATTACTGAGCGAAAGTATGGACGCAGTAATTGAAGATAATGTGGAGGAAGCCGGCAACCTGGTGTACTTCACCCCACTCCTTTTTGAAAGAACAAAAGAAAATTTATTTAAACTGGAGCAGCGTAAATTTCCGGTTGATTTTGCCTATCCATTTAAAGAAAGCTACCGCATTACGGTAAACTTCCCTGATGATTATGAAATAGATAAACTTCCTAAAGGAGGTATTTACAAACTTCCGGAAGAGAACGGAACCTTTACCATTAATTATATAGCAGAAGGCAAAACCTTGATGGTAAAAAGCAGCATCAACGTAAATAAATCATTTTATACGCCAGAAGAATATTTCGATCTAAAAGAATTATTCAAAACCGTGGTAGAAAAACAGGCCGAACAGATTGTATTTAAAAAGAAAGGATAATGAAATATTATTTAAGTTTCGCGCTTGCGCTTTTGGGTATTAATACTGTATTTGCACAGACAGATTATGATGTAGCAAAAATTCCCGAAAACCTGAAAAAAGATGCAATTGTAGTAATCAGGAATGAAGAATCTTTTTTTGATGTTAAAGGGCTTGGGGCTGCAAAAATGGATTATAAAATTGCAATTACCATTTTGAACAAAGCAGGCGATCAATATGGAGAAATGACAGAGTTTTATGATAAATTCAGCAGCATATATAACATCAAAGCGACACTTTACGATGCTGCAGGCAAAAGAATAAAAGACTATAAAAGTTCGGACATTAAAGATCAAAGCCTGATTTCCGATTTTTCGATCTTTGAAGACAACAGGCTTAAGCTCTTAAAATTTGTAAGTGTAACTTATCCATACACTATAGAATACAGTTATAGTCAGGACTATAACGGATTGTTATCTTTTCCTTCGTGGCATGATTTGAAAGGCTTTGGTGTATCTGTAGAAAAATCAGCTTACACCATTCAAAAGGCAAAGAACTACAAAATGAGATACATTACGAGTTCGAATTTAAAGACCGACTCGGTAATTAATGGAGAAAAAATACAGTATAAATGGAAAAGTGCCAATGTTAGTGCTTTTGCTGAAGAGCCTTTAAGTACAGGGATTGATAACATTTCTGCCTGGGTTAAGGCAGCTCCAAATCAGTTCGAATACGATGGCTCTACAGGAAATTTCGACAACTGGAAAAATTTTGGTTCGTGGCTTTTTGCTTTAAATCAAGGCGGAAATAAGCTTCCTGAAGCAACCAAATTAATGGTGCAGAACTTAATTAAAGACGCCAAAACACCAAAAGAAAAGATTCGGATTTTGTATAACCATTTGCAACAAAATACCCGTTATGTAAGTGTTCAACTAGGTATAGGGGGCTTTAGGCCTATTTTGGCTGAAAAAGTGGCACAGGTGAATTACGGCGATTGTAAAGCACTTTCTAATTACATGAAAGCCCTGCTTAACGAAGCAGGAATTGCCTCAAATTTAATTGTTATTGGAAATGATATGCCTAGTTTAAATCCGAATTATTCGAGCATGGGGCAGGCCAACCACATGATTTTATGTGTACCACTCGAAAAGGATACTACTTTTTTAGAGTGTACCAGTCAATATAAACCCATGGGTTTTATTGGTTACAGCAATTCTGACCGGAATGTATTAATGGTGACAGAAGACGGAGGAAAAATAGTGCATACTCCGGTTTATAATGCGAAGGAAAACTACCAGATCAGAAAAACCAAAATTATACTCGCCGAAGATGGTACAGCAGATTCGGAAATCAGATCTACCTATGGCAATGCACAATTTGAAGAAAATTTTTCGATGACTTTAATGGAACCTGTTGAACTTAGGAAAAGAATTATTGAAGAGAGTTCTATTCCTGTTGCAGCGCTAACCAGCTATAAGTATTTGCAGGCAGATAAAACGGTACCTGTGCTTACAGAAGAGATTAACTTTAAAACCAATCCGATACTAACTAAAGGCGGAGATAAATTATTTTTGGTCGTAAACCAGATTAACCGTCGCGAAAGCGTTCCGCTTAAGGTAGAGGGGAGAAAAACATACTTTGCCGTTCCTTTTAGCTATAACGATGATGATGAAATCAACTATATTCTTCCAAAAGGCTACAATGTAGAGTTTATCCCAAAAGATATTGCTATTAACTCTGAATTTGGCTCTTACACAGCGAAATTTAGTGTTAAGGATAACATGATTGTTTATAGCCGTACACAAACAATGAACAACAAAAAGTACCCGCCAGAAAAATATGGGGAGTATGTAGATTTTTATAAAAAGATCTATCAGGCCGATAAACAAAAAGCTGTTTTAGCTAAAACCTTATAAATTATGATTACTGAAAACCAATATTTTGATGGCAACGTTAAATCGTTAGGCTATGAAACTGCTGAAGGAAAATCGACCATTGGCATTATCAATCCGGGAGAATATACCTTTGGTACTGCTCAAAAAGAAATTATGCATGTTATCGAGGGTGAATTAGAAGCCTTACTCCCTGAAGCTGCTGAATGGCAGAGCATTAAAGCAGGCAGTAAATTCGAAGTTGATGAAAATTCATCGTTTAAAGTTAAAACGACTGTACAAACGGCATATTTATGCCAGTATAGGTAGTTTTAAAAAGAAGTCAAGTTTTTAAAAACTTGACTTCTTTAATTATGCTATTCGCAATTACTTCTTCCCAATCACTACTTCAGTAAAATGATCTGTAGTAAGGTATTTATTCGCCAGGGCAAGTAATTCTTCAGCAGTAATGGTTTTAACTTTCTCTATATATTTGGTATAGTAATCGTAATCCAATCCTGCGAAATAAATATTCTTGAATTTATCGGCATGTGAGAAAACATTCTCCAAACTGCCCAACATAGAACCCAGCATGTAGTTCCGAACCAGGTCCAGTTCCTCATCCCCTATCAGTTCAGTCTTCAATATCTCGATCTCTTTATAAATCTCAGTTAATGCAGCCGCACACACATCAGCACCTACTTCGGTAGCGATAAAAAGATAACCTGCCTGCTGCAGTGAAGAAACCCCTGAACCAATACCATAAGTATAACCTTTATCTTCACGGATATTGTTCATTAGGCGCGAACCAAAATAGCCACCTAAAACGGTATTTAGAATCTGAAGTCCGGAGAAATCTTCATGTTTACGGTTAATGGCCAACTGACCAATCCTGATAGCAGACTGCAAAGCTTCTGGTTTTTCGGTATAAATATTCTGTTTTGCAGTTGCAGCAAAATCAAAACTATTTTTTATGGCATTACTCTTTTCCCAATCTTTACCAAAGGCATCGTTCAGCAAATTAAAACTTGCCTCATCAAACTTGCCGGAAACAATAATGGTGCAGTTGTTAGGTGCATAAGCCGCTTTAAAATAATCTACCAGGTCTTCACGTTTTAAAGCATCATAATGTTCAGCCTGTATATTTACACCATAGGCGGTATTACCAAATAAAGCGTGCGCAAACTCCTTTCTCGCAAGAATATCGTTTTTCTTGAGGTTTACCTGCAGTTTTTGTTTCTGGTTTTGGATATAAATATCTAGCTCCTTCTGTGGAAACTGACTTTCTGATAAAACATCTTTTACAATGGGTAATACCGAATGTAAATGTTTATTTAAAGTATACAATGTAACCGAAGATTGATCCTGGACATATTCTGTTTGGAAAAATGCACCATAAAAATCAATTTGCTCAGCTATTTCCTTTGAAGTTAATTTATTCGTTCCATTGTTGATCAAAGCACTTACCGCTATGGCCTGCAATGGTTTTTCGGATTTCCAGTTAACATTATCGAAAATAAATTCGATACGTACCAGATCCTGCTCACCAGAATAAATAGTGAAAACGGGTACACCATTATCTAATACTTTTTTCTCCGGATGGATAAAATTTATTGTCGATACCTGCTTAAAATCAGGCGCCTGTTTTCTGTTAAGCATTTTCTTCAGTTAAGTAATATAAAGTAGATGATGATTTATGGTTAAAAGTTTCGTTAGATATCCTTTTGATATCTTTTGCCTCTACTTTTAAAAATTCTTCCGTTTCCCGGTTCAATATAGCAGCATCGCCCAATAGTTCATAGTAAGCCAGGTTCATCGCTTTATCAAGCAGGCTCATCTCAGAAAACACAAGTACTGATTCTACCTTGTTCTTTACCTTAGTTAATTCAGTTTCAGAAACGAGTTCGGTCTTTAATTTTTCCAGTTCAGCCCAGATTGCCTTTTCGGCAGTTTCAATTGTTACACCCTCAACCAGTTTACCCTCAACAATAAACAAACCCGGATCTAAACTACTAGAAATATAGGCGTTGATATCGCTAAAAAGTTTTTGTTCTTTCAACAGGCTATTGTACAAACGTGAAGACTGTCCCCGTGATAAAATATCGGATAATAAATCAAAGGCGTAATAATCCTGATTTAATCGCCCCGGCATTTTAAAAGCCATATAAATTGCATTTAAAGGTACGTTAGCCCTCACTGTTTCTTGCCTGGCTTCAGTTTGAGAATCTTCCTGAATTAAATTTCGATTATATTTATCACCAGCTGGAATCGGTTCGAACCACTTTTCAGCCATTTTTTTCACATCTGCTGTTTTCACGTTTCCTCCAACAACCAAAATTGCATTTTGTGGCGTATAATGTTTCTTGAAAAATGCTTTTACATCATCCATTGTTGCATTTTCAATATGCGAAAGTTCTTTGCCAATAGTTGCCCAGCGGTAAGAATGCTTTTTATAAGCCAGCGGACGCAATTTTAACCAAACATCACCATAAGGCTGGTTAAGGTAACGTTGCTTAAACTCCTCGCTTACTACATTCCTTTGCGTATCTAAACTTTTTTCAGAAAAAGCCAGGCTCAGCATCCGGTCGCTTTCTAGCCAAAATGCCGTTTCTATGTTTTCTGCAGGCAACGTAATGTAATAATTGGTAATATCATTGCTCGTAAAAGCGTTATTCTCACCACCTACGCGCTGCAAAGGCTCATCATAATTCGGAATATTTACCGATCCGCCGAACATTAAATGTTCAAATAAATGCGCAAAACCGGTTTTTTCTGGGTCCTCGTCACGCGCGCCAACATCATATAAAATATTTAAAACTGCCATTGGCGTTGTCGCATCTTCATGCACCAAAACTTTTAAACCATTGGCAAGTGTAAAACGATTAAAATCTACCATATTAATTTTTAGTGTGGGTAAAGATAATTTAATAATTCATTTAGCAGAAAGTGATTAATAATTATGACGACTGCTCCAGATATTTTTAAAATTCTTTTAACTGGAATAGTATAAAATATGTTTTGCCACTTAACCTATTCTATTTTTATTATTTTAGCACCAGATAATCATTAATCATGGGCGAGGAAACAGCAAAAAATTCTTTTGGAATTTTAAATAGTTTAAAAAAACTAATATTCGAAGATAGTACAGAAACGACTGATAACTTGCAAGATAGTCCACCCCTCCCTATAAAAGCTGCAGAACCTGTAACTAACCAGGCACAGACTAATCTAAAGGAAAATGTTACTGTAATAGGTGTTACCGATGTTAAGCAAATGAAGGTAAAAGTTTTAGGTATTCTGGAAAGAATGAACGAGCCTGGACTTGATTTTTTTGAAGTTTGGAATGCAGCAGCAGAAATGGGCAGTATTGATGCTACAACTATAAAAGCTGCTTTTACATCATTAAAATATGTAGAAAAAGACTTAAACAAGCAAAAACTATTAGCTACAGGGCGTAATTATGCTACCGAACTGAAGAAAGTTATAGATCAGGAAAGCAGCCAGAAACAACAACAAAAACAAACTATAGAAAATAATTTGGTTGATGAAAAGGATAGCCTGGTAAGTGAAATTAAATCTATTGAACAAAACATTGCCGATCTTAAAGCCAAACTACAAGCAAAAGAACAGGATTTAAAAAGTATTAACGCCAAGTACGACCCACAATTAAAAGATATTGATCAAAAAATTGCCTTAGGTAATGCAGCGGTTAATGAGGTGATTACGGATATCGAAAAGGCATTAAGCATAATTGAAACAAACATAAATTAAACAATTAAAAATTAACGACAAGTAATGGAAAACAAAAATCAGTATGTAAATATTCCGGCTGAGATTAAGAGCCAGCTGCCGATATTTCAGGTTTTGGGCGATCATCTTCCCAGTCAGGTGCAAACTCCTGAAGGTAAAAAGGTAATTTCTAGTATCTTTTTTTGGGCACTCATTTTAGGAGGTGCATTTGCATTTTTTAAATTTCTGCCAATTATGCTGGTTTATGCAGCCAAAAGTATTCTATTGGTTATCTTCAGTATTATACTCATTGTTTTGCTTTTATTGGCTCCGAAAATTATCTCCTTATTGAACCGTTTAGGTACAATTTTAATTTTTAAAGGTGAAAAAGCAATCATCAGAGGTAATCCTATTGAAACGCTTCAACTGTTATCAAAAGATGCAAAAGACACTTTAAAAAGAGTAAAAGATAAAATTACGAATGTTGATGGTGTTCGCATTGATATGATTCAAAGTGGCGAAACGGCACAAAAAACTGCTGAAGAAAAATATACCTATGCTAAACGTTTCACGCTGGAAGCAGCAAATTTAGATGAAAAAGCAAATCAGGAAAAGACAAACAATAACATTGAAAAAGCGAACGATTTAAACAGAGATGCTAAAGAAACCCGAACAAAAGCATTTTTATTAGGTAAAGAAGGCGAAGCAGAAGAACAAAATGCCCGCAGCTATGTACAATATGCCAATCAGTTTGCTAAAGTTTTAGAGGTTTTGAAAGATAATGAAAGTGCAGCCCGCATTTATGTAAGTACTTTGGATAGCAGTATTTCTATTATTTCGAAAAAACTGGAAGCTACTCAAAAAATGAAAAATGCTACTGAAGGACTTGCAGAAGTATTTAACATTAAAGATGGTTGGGCTTTCCAGGAGGCTATGAATGCTGCTACTGGTGCCATAAGCCAAAACATAGCGTCTATTCGTTCAAACCTTGATTTCTTAGATCAAAATAATAACATTACCGTTGGTGGTGCGCCATCACAAAGTGAATTAGAAGAATTTATCAAAAAAGTAGACGATCGTAACCTTAAAATGCTTAATGTAAGCAGAATGTCTGACGCTTCTTATGAGCTTAAACCTGAAGAAAAGGTAGATAAAGGATTTACATTATTAGATTAATCAACATTTAAATTAAACAATATCACAATGGAAGAAAAATCAATCTGGGCAAGATTACGCTGGCCTATAAAGGCAATTATTATTGCAATACCAATTATTGGATTAGGTTACTGGGCTTTTGAATCAGGCAAAATTGATGCTATATCAAATCCCGGCAAAAGTAAAAAAGACAGTACTGAGCAGTCGTCCTCATCCCCTGCTGTTACCAAAAATGATGATAAAAGAACTTTTAACTACACCCCGGAAAAACCTGTAAATGGCGAATATAAAGGTGTTGTTGAGGTGGGTGCATCAGGCTTTAACTCTTTCGTAGTTAATATTGATAAAGAAAAACGCTGGGAAATCATCTCTAAAGATTTCGGTAAATCTTTTGTTTACGAAGGTTTGGCTAATACCGCTGATATTAGAACTGGCCTAAAAGATTACATAGGTGCAATGTTTGATAAAGGTGTTAAGTCTAAAAATATTCACTTTGTAATTAGTTCAGGTGCTCAAAAAGAGCCTAAAACAACTACTATCGTTTCAGAACTAAAGAAAATGGGCTTTGTTGTTAACCTAGTTACAGCAGAGCAAGAAGGAAAACTGGCTTTGAAATGCGTTTTACCTCCCTCTTATTATGACAATTCTTTTGTGGTGGATATTGGTTCTGGCAATACAAAAATTTCCTGGATGGATGGCGATATTAAATCTGCTGAAGCTCCGGGGGCTAAATATTACGAGAAAAATTTAAAAGACGATGCCGTTTACAATGATGTAAAATCTATTACTTTAAAAATTCCATCCGGAAAACGCGAAGTTTGCTTCATCATTGGTGGTGTGCCTTTTGAGCTCGCAAAACAAACCCGCACAGGTGAAGAAAGATTTACCGTTTTAAATGATCCTGATAAATATAATACCGACAAAATTAAGATTAAAAGCGGTGTCAACATTTACAAAGCCATTAAAGATGCAACCAACTGTGATACTTTTGTATTTGATTGGGACGCTAACTTTACTATTGGCTTTTTATTAGCTTTAAAATAAACTTAAAATATAAGTTAAAGAGTGGCTGTTTAATTGCAGTCGCTCTTTTTTTATGTCAAAAATTTACTTTTATGCCATAATAACTAAGCATTGATCTATAAACAATTTAGTATTTTTGCAATATGAATACAGCCGATCTACTGCAACGGGCATTACATTTCGATTTTTTGAGCCTTGAAGAAGGAGTACATTTATACCATCATGCCGATACAGCATCGTTAATGTTTGTGGCGAATGAATTGAGAAAGATTCAGGTACCCAGTGGAAAAGTAACCTGGCAGATCGACCGTAATGTAAATACCACCAACGTTTGTATAGCCAACTGTAAATTCTGTAATTTCTTCCGCAGGCCTGGCCACGATGAAAGTTACATTACTGATATTGAAACTTATAAGGTAAAGATTGAAGAGACTTTCCGTTTAGGTGGAGATCAATTATTATTACAGGGTGGCCACCACCCTGATTTGGGTTTAGCATTTTATGCTGACCTATTCAAAAAACTAAAAGAATTATATCCTGATTTAAAGCTGCATGCTTTAGGTCCACCAGAAATTGCACATGTGGCAAAGCTTGAGGGTATGACGCATACTGAAGTATTAAAAGCTTTGAAAGAAGCTGGCATGGATTCTCTTCCCGGTGCAGGTGCAGAAATTTTAAACGACCGCGTAAGGCGTTTAATTTCAAAAGGTAAATGCGGTGGACAAGAATGGCTTGATGTAATGCGTGCATGCCATCAATTAGATATTACCACGTCAGCAACCATGATGTTTGGACACGTAGAAACCATCGAAGAACGTTTTGAGCATTTGGTTTGGATCCGCCAGGTACAGAGCGAAAAACCAGCCGATGCTAACGGCTTTTTGGCCTTTATTCCATGGCCTTTCCAGGATGATGGCACTTTATTAAAAAGATTACGCGGAATCAGCAACAATGTAACAGCTGATGAATATATCCGTATGATTGCCTTGAGCCGCATCATGTTGCCAAACATCAAAAATATTCAGGCCAGCTGGTTAACCGTTGGAAAATCTACTGCACAGCTTTGTCTACATGCTGGTGCTAACGATTTTGGATCAATCATGATTGAAGAAAACGTAGTATCGGCCGCTGGTGCACCACACCGGTTTACCGCAAATGGAATTCAACAATCCATTAAAGCGGCAGGTTTCGAACCGCAGTTACGGGGACAAAAATACAATTACAGGGATCTACCTGAGCATTTAGAAGAGCAGGTGATTACGTATTAGGTGAGGGAAAATGGATGATGTGGGATGGATGAGCTAAGATGTATTCTTCTACTCATCAATCCTGAAAATCATACAATCCTAGAAATCATGATCAAAAAAGGGAAGTAAAACCAAGTTCTACCTCCCTACCTTAAACCAAACATTACCTAATTAATGATGTGAATATGTTTGTTTACATACTATAATTTTTTACCGTCCCTTAAGAATAAGTTGGCAATGGTAACCACGCTTGCTTTATCTAAAGGCTCGTCAAAACTTTCTACAGCTACTGCTTTAGTTATTCCTGCATTGCCACCTATCCCTACGATGTTTGCACCAGCTTGTACAGTTAAATCTTCACCAGCATATACTGCATCAACAGCAGCCACTCCTGAATCATTTGCCTGCCCTGATGCACCGAGACTAACCCATGGTTTGTATACTGCCGTACCAGCTGCTGTACGCATTTGACGGATGTGCGAAGCATGACGTGCTTCTACAGAATGGATCTGTAAAGCTGTTTGCAATACAGGGCTACCTAATAAGGCTCCTGCCTGACCTTTGTAAGCTCTAACTCCTGTATCTTCAAAACCTTGTGCTACAGCCAAAAAAGTATTATAATCAGAATATACCGAAGCAAATGCTCCACCAGCCCTAAAATCGGTATCTGCGTATGCAATAGGTGCACGAGCAGAACTTCCCAAAGCGCCTACCAATAAATCAACGTGCGCTTTTTCGTGGTCACGAATGGTAGTAATGGCCGCCTGACTTGCTGTATTGGGAAAATTAAAGGTAACATCAGTTACCGATGATCCTGCAGTTTTGCCTACAATACAGTGATTATAAAAATGGTATTCCAAATATTCTAACGATAAAGCAAAGTTTAATACATCAACAACTGCAGCAGGTAATGCTGTTTGTCCATACGCTTTTTGAAACATTGAGCCCAGGGCAAGCGGCATAGCAGCTAAAGAGATTTTTTTTCCCATGTTGAAAAAGCTTTTCATTGCGGCTCTTCTCGGGTTTAAACGCTCATAGATTTCGCCGTCAACTTTTTGAATTTCTTCTAATATATTTACGATATTCATAATTTCTGATTTTAAAAATTAAAGATTGATTACATTAATTTTGGTTTTAATATATGTTTTAGCAATATTTAAAACCTTATCTGGCGTTAAAGCTGCATCTAAACCACCTGAGTTATTAGCACCCAATGAAGCAAGGCTATTAAGATCAGCAAATGTTCCATTTGAGATTAAATCACGAACATAAGCTGCGTGGCGGGCTTCAACTGAAACAATCTTGCCTGCCAACAGCAAATATGGTGCATTTTTGAGTCTTGGTCCGGCACCATTGTATGCTGCCACTCCCAAATCTTCGAAAGCCATAGCCGTACCTAAAACACTAGCAGAACTGGTAAAATCAATTGATGAAAAATCTACCTCCAAGCTTCCAATCGCAGCAGTACTTAAAGCAGCTTTAAAAAACTCTCTGTGTGCAATCTCATGGAACTGGATATCCTGGAAATATGCTTTTTGAGCAGCTGTGAAACTTGCAGGAGGTGCTGAAGCAACTTTCACATAAAATGCAGCTTCTAATTGCTCTAAAGCATATGCATAATTTAATACACCGAAATCATCTTTAAAATCTAAGGTTGCGCCTCCATTCATAGTTGGGTTTTCATAACCGCGGTCTTTTTTACAACCAGCTGCTACCAAAGCAATTCCTGCAGCACCTGCACCTGCATACTGAAGAAAAGACCTTCTGCCTACAGTTTTGTCAAATAAACTTTCTTCCCGAAGTTCACTTTTTGTTTCTAGTTCATTGTTTTTCATAGTCCTCTATGTTTTAGTGGTTTTGAATTCGTTTGATGATACATACGTGACAATCAGAACACTGGTTTTTTTGATTTGTATTTTTTTTTGTAAGACCATTTTAATACATTCACCAACCTATAGCTATGACCCAATTAAAAGCCATTATTGTTGACGATGAGGAATTTGCACGATCATCATTATTTTTTTTACTGCAACAGAACTGCCCGCAGGTAGAAATTACCGGTATTGCAAGATCTGTAGCGGAGGCAAAAGATATTTTAGCGCATCATCCCATTGATCTGATTTTCCTGGATATTGCCATGCCTGGGGGGAATGGCTTTGAACTTATCCCGGATGCGCAAAAACACAATGCAGCCGTTATATTTACCACTGCTTACGATCAATATGCACTAAAGGCGATCAAAGCAAATGCACTCGATTATTTGTTAAAGCCAATTGATATTGATGAACTTAAAATAGCTGTAGATAAAGTTTTTCAACATATCAAGCTTTTTAAAAGCCAGAATGAAAACGACGAAAGAATCAATAATCTGGCTTCCAGTTTAAGCTCACGATCAGAAATCAGGAAACTTACACTTCCTTATGGACAGGGTTTTAAAATGATTGATATTGACGATATTATCTACATTGAAGCAGATAGCAATTATTCTATTGTGCACTTAAGTAATCATGATAAAATAACGGTTTCGAAAGTTTTACGGGAATTTGAGGAGCTTTTACCCGGCGACCAGTTTGTACGGATCCATAAGTCGAGCATCATCAACCTTAACCATTTAAAAGAGTATAATTCTAAAAACGGACTTCAGGTTTTTTTGAAAAATGGAGAAAGTATTAATATTTCCAGAAGAAGAGCAAGCGATTTTTTTGAAAAAATAAAATTATTTACAAAAGCGAACAGTGATCATTAAACCAGGCAAAAAAGTGGCTTTATTTGCTGAAAAAGCAATCCTGAAATTAAACTTCAGCCGCTCTTTTATTGCTTTTTTATTTGGGATCATTTTATTTAGCATCCCGAAAACGCTACTTGCACAAACCACCTACCTCCCACATTACACTTCCAAAAATGGTTTAGCCAGCAACAACTGTTATTACATTTTACAGGATAAAAAGGGTTTTATCTGGATTGCAACAGATAATGGATTGAGTCGTTTTGATGGCACAAATTTTCAGAATTTTACGATCGAAGACGGACTTCCTGATACCCAGATCCTCCAGATGAAAGAAGACAAAGAGGGACGTTTGTGGTTTTTTGCCTTAAACGGTCAGCTCAGCTACTTAAAGGAAGGAAAGTTTTACAACCAGGACAACGATGAGCTGCTCAAAAAGCTGAATTTTAATACGGTAATTGTTTCCTTCTTAGTGGATAAATCAGGAAGGATCTGGCTCGGAACAAACGCCAATCTGATTGTTTGCTGGGACGGAAAAACCATCAAAAAATATATTTCCCCAAACTTAAACGATAAGTTTATTAATGCCTTTATTCATGAAGATGAGCAAGGTAACATATTTGCATATAGCGACTTAAGTGTACAGAAATTTAATGGAAAAACTTTTTCCATGATCAGGTCAAAAGTGCAGCCCCTCTCCTACATGACTGCTGCAAATAGCAGCCACAGATCTTTATTTTACCTGGATGGCGGAGGATTAAAACAATATACACACGGAAACATTAACGACCTCATTTCTATCCCTCAGAACCTGACCAAGAACATGTCGGGATATTTTTATTATGATGTTACAAACAAAGAAGTCTGGTTGTCGAATGCTAACGGAGCCTTCGCGCTTGATAAAAGCGGAAAAACAGTCCAATACCTTCAGGATATTTCGGTTAACCAAGTAATTAAGGATAATAATCAGAACATGTGGTTTGCCACCAATCAGGGAATTTACATGCTTCCGAATACGAATAACCGGTTATCGATTATTGATGCAGAATCAGGTCTGAGTAGCAACGTAATCAAAAGCATTACTAAAGATGGAAAAAATCGCCTTTGGTTAGGTACTGATGACGCTGTAATTGACGTATTAACCATCAACAATTACCAGGTAGATGAGATCGGTTTAGACGATTTTAAGAAATACAAAACCATTAAACAGATTACCTTCGACCCAAAAGACCAGTCCATATATTTTGCATCCGATTATGGAATGGGTGTTTTCAAAAATATCTATAAAAGCAGTAATGAAGTAAGTTATTTAAAAGAATCGAATAACTCAATGTTCGTAATTAAACACTTTAGCGTAGGTAAAAATAACAATCATCTTGCCCTGGCCCTATCATCAGGTGTTGTTTTCTTATCGGACAGAAGAACAAAATTCGAATTTAATGCCGCAAAATACCGGGAAAAAGAAGATTTCTTTAAAGATCGTTCCTACCATGTTTTTTACGATCGGGAAGGCAGTTTGTGGTTTTCTAATATTAACGGGTTATCTCAATTTTCTAAAGGTAAACTGATTAAACACTACGAAAATCATCCATTGCTGACCAAAAGAATAAACGATATACAACAGCTGGCAGATGGAACACTAATTTTGGCAACGGATGGCTATGGTTTAATCTTTTACAAAAATAACCAGATTACAAGGCAGATCACTCAAAAAGACGGATTGACCAATAATGTCTGCACTAAAATATTCGTAAAAAACAGCGAAATATGGGTGTTAACAAATAAAGGGGTTAACAAAATTGCAGATTATCCCGATCAACCCAGCGTAGCCAATTTTGATTACGGTAAGGATCTTTTGAGTGACGATATCAATAGCTTGTTCATTGATGACAGCACCGCCTATTTTGCAACAAACAAAGGCCTGATCTTATTTAAATATAATAATAAAAACATCGTTAAGAATCTTCCCAAGGTGTACGTTACTTCTATTATTAAAGATAACGAGCGTTTGCCGGTTGATCAGGACAATTTTACTTTCGAAACTGGTAACAATACCATTCTGTTTACCTTTAGCGCAGTTGATTTTACCACCAGCGATATTACCTATCGTTACCGTTTAAATGAAAATTCGGCCTGGTTGGAAACCCGTACCAGGCGATTGGATTTTTCTTCACTGCAACCAGGCGATTATGTATTCGAAGTAAGTGCAAAAAGTCAAAACGGTAATTGGGGCGCCCCGGCAAAAATTGCATTTACAATTAAAAAGCATTTTTGGCAAAGCCTGTGGTTTTTATCTATTTTAATATTACTTGTTGCTTATATCTTTTACAAGGTAGCAGTTTACATTACCCGCAAGCAGAAAGATAAAGAGCAAGCGCAATTGTTATTAAAAAACAAAGTACTCATGTTAGAACAACAGGCTTTGCAGGCGATGATGAATCCACACTTTGTATTTAATGTAATGAACTCCATTCAGCATTACATTAATACGCAGAATACAGCGTCTGCGAATAAAGTCTTAACGGGATTTGCCAGACTGATTAGAAAAAACCTGGAAATCTGTACAAAGAGTTATATATCACTTGAAGAGGAACTTGAATACCTAAACCTCTATCTCAAACTGGAGAAAAACCGGTTTGGTGATAAATTAACCTATATTTTTAATATTGATGAAGATATCGACAAAGAAGAAACCTTTATCCCATCTATGCTGTTGCAACCTTATATAGAAAATGCAATATGGCATGGCATTATGCCAAAAGAAACGGGCGGCGAAATTCTGATCAACATTAAACTTCAGGATGAATTCTACCTCAACATCGAAATTATTGATGATGGGATTGGAATTGATAACTCTTTAAAGGACAAAAAAGACACCCATATCAGCAAAGGTATGCAGTTAACTAAAGAAAGATTGCACCTTTTAGGTCAGATTGGAGCAAAACCTATACACTTAAACGTGAGGCAGAATACCACAAATGGTACAACGGTATCCATTTCTATACCGTTAAAATAGAAAATTTACCGTTTACTCAATTATTAATACCACTCACTAAATAGAATCTTGATCGAACCCTCTTTAGCCTTAAACTTGTATTAGAAATAAACGATAGTGTTTATCAAAGACGTTCTTATAGAATTGATATAGATATTTAATAACCTAACCTAAAACTATATCTTAATTCAGGTTTCATTTGTGTGTTGAAAGCGGTCTTGTTTTTAAAAGCGAGACCGCTTTTTTTATGCCCAAAAATTCTATTTTTGTTCTATGCCCAATCACAACATTACCAGGCACATTGAAGCCCTTGTATTTTCTTCCAGCCAAAGCATAGGTACACAAGAAATTATACTTGCCCTAAACGCTGTTTTCAATGAAGAATTTACAGAAGCACAAGTATTCGAAAGCGTAGAACAGATTAAGGAAAAATATAGCCATGATGATTTTGCCATCGAACTGGTCTTCTTAAACAATGGTTACCAGTTTCTCACCAAAAAAGATTATCATGAAACCGTTAACCAACTTCAGTTACATCGCTCAAAAAAAAAACTAAGTCAGGCGGCTATGGAAACGTTAGCCATTATAGCTTACCGCCAGCCCATTACCAAATTAGAAATTGAACAGATCAGGGGTGTAAACTCGGATTATTCAGTGCAACGGCTGCTGGAAAAAGAGTTAATCAGTATTGATGGAAAAGCAGAGAGTCCCGGCAGGCCGATCCTTTACAGCACCAGTACATCATTTATGGATTATTTTGGCTTAAATAACCTAAACCAACTTCCACAGTTAAAAGACATTGTTAAGGAGGAAAATACAGTGGGAGAAAATGTGGAATAAATAAAATTATTTTATTTATTCACAGCTTGTTATTAAAATTTTTTTTTTTGTATTTTTAAACTATAAAAGCAATTTTTATTTTTGTGTTATGAAAGCGCCAAACAAACTCCCAACTAAGCCGACTACTAAAAAACAGGTAGACGAAGATGATGATCTTGAAGATGACGATATTCAAACAACAAAAAAGAAGCCTCAAGATGATGAAGATGATGATTTTGATATCCCATTAGATGATCTTGATAATTTCGATAATTTCGACGATGACGACGACGATTATTAATATTTAAAAAAACATATATTTGAAAAAGCATCCGCCCGCTTGGTAGGATGCTTTTTAATTTTAAAATCTGCCCATGCAAGTTATATCGGTAAGCAATACATCATTAAAAAAAGACTTTCTAAACACACCAAAAATCCTATATAAAAACGATAAAAACTGGATCTGTCCATTGGATAGTGAAGTTGAAAATGTTTTTAATCCAGAAAAAAACACTTTTTTTGCGCATGGAAAATGTACACGCTGGGTTTTAAAAGACGATGCTGGAAAACTGATTGGCCGTGTAGCAGCTTTTATCAATGAGAAAAAAGCCTACCACTATGATCAACCTACAGGTGGCATGGGCTTTTTTGAATGTATTGATGATGAAAAAGCTGCTTTTCTTTTATTCGATACAGCAAAAAACTGGTTAGCCGAAAATGGTATGAAAGCGATGGACGGTCCGATTAATTTTGGCGAAAACGATACCTTCTGGGGCTTATTGGTTGAAGGCTTCACCCCTCCTTCTTTCGGCATGAACTACAACTTTCCCTACTATCAGAAGTTTTTCGATAACTATGGTTTTGTTACCGAATATGAGCAATTAACCAATCACATTAACCTTACTATACCTTTTCCGGAACGTTTTACAAAAATTGCGAACTGGGTAAGAAATAAACCGGGTTATACTTTCGAATATTTCAGCAAAGAAAATTCCAGCAAATACATTAATGATTTAATGGAAATTTACAATGATGGCTGGCAGGATTTTGAAAACTTCGTTCCTATTAAAAAAGAAACCCTCGAAGAGAGCTTTAAAAGCATGGAACCTATTATGGATGAGCACCTCATCCAGTTCGCATATTTTAATGGCGAACCAGCATCTTTTGTAGTGTTGATTCCTGATGCAAACCAAATGATCAAAGGTTTTGATGGTAAATTAGGTTTAATTGAAAAATTAAAGTTTGCTTACCGCCGCTGGGTGGGCGTTACCCGAATGAGGGCAATCGTGATGGGCACTAAACCTAAATTCCAAAAACATGGCCTGGAATCAGTTCTTTTTATCCGTTTAGGTGAATATGTACTGCCTAAAAACCAGTACAAAGAACTCGAGTTAAGCTGGGTTGGCGATTTTAATGAACAGATGATTGCTATCCATAAAGCCACAGGTGCTACTTTTGGTAAAAAGCACTTAACCATGCGAAAGATATTTTAACCTTAATGGTTCATCACCCGCCAAGGTTCGTGTCTCCACGAACCTTTTTTTTTATATTTTGGTCCCGGATTCACGAAAACACAGAGAAATCTAACGTTAAACTTCATCATCCTCGTTTGCAACGAGGATGAATGAGAATGGCGATTGTATCGCACTAGGGCTATTCATTTCGCATTACAAATGCGGATTTCGCTAACCCTCGTTACAAACGAGGACTATCTTTCAAGAAATAACCTACGCGTTTTTATACTTCGGAAGATTAATCAACAGTACACTTCCTAAAATAATTACCAGTCCGATCACCTGCGTAAGGCCAATTACCTCATTGGTAAATGTTAAACTTAACAATACCGCCACTACAGGATTTACATAAGCATAGGTACTCACCTGTGTAGCCGGACGTACTTTAAGCAACCATACATAAGCACTGAATGCTGCAATGGATCCGAATAGAATCAGGTAAATGATAGATAGCCAGGCATCTAATGATATATTTTCCCAGTCTAACAATTTGAATTCTGACTTCAAAATGCCACCTGGAATAAAAGCTAAACTGGCCATTAACATTTGCCAACCTGTGTTAACAGAAACCGAACTGCCTGTAGTAGGATGGTATTTCGAATAAAGTGATCCACCAGCCCATGCTATTGGTCCAAAAACAAGTAATACCATACCTATAATCTGCAGATTACTTTGTGGTTTATCAAGCGCTTGTACAATCTGATCGCCAAATAAGAGCAAAACGCCTAAAAAGCCAATTACTAAACCCAAAACAATATACTTATTGCTCAGATTTTCTTTCCAATGCGATTTATCTAAAATAACAAACCATATTGCTGCTGAGGCCACCATAATAGCCACTAAACCACTGGGAATAAACTGTTCTACCCAAATTACGATTCCGTTACCCAAGCCCAACATTAAAATACCGCTCACTGTAGCAATCTTAATGGTTTTTAGGTTAAAAATATCTTCTCCCTTAATCTTACACCAGGTTAACATCAACACTCCCGCAACAGAAAAACGGAATGCCCCTAAAATAAATGGCGGAAAACCAGCCAATGCCCTTTGAATAAAAAAGTATGTTGAACCCCAAACAATGTATACGATAGCAAAAGCCAGGTAAACCATTACCGGAGATGCCGTTTTATTTATATTTGTCATACTCTTATTATTCAGGAATTACCATTTTTTTTCCCTTTTACGGTTTCCAACACAATCGTGGTTTATTTAAAAAAATATTTTATATTCCAAGCTTATCATACAGATCGATAACCTTTTTACGAAGTTTATTAATTTCTTCTTCCTTTTCGATCAGTTCTTTTTTAAGCGCAGTCAATTCTTCAGAAGAATCTGCTCCTACTGATTTACCATCGATCAATTGTACAACAGGAACTTTAAAGGTTTTAGAAATTTGGAGTAAACGGGAAATATTGAGATCGGTTTGTCCCGTTTCTATTTTGCAGAAAGCCGGAGTCGAGATATTTAATTTTTTAGCAGCATCAGCCTGACTTAACCCTAAAGCCAGTCTACTTTGCTTGATTCGTTCTCCAATACTTTTCATTTGATTAGATGTGAGATTTGAGATACTAGACAAAAAAGGGATTTGAGATACTAGATATTAAATTTGAGAGGATTTAAGCTTTAAAATCTTACCTCTCAAATCTCATGTCTCAAATCTCACTTCTCTAAAGAAGCCGCCAGTTCGGGCAGATCGAAACCTGCATAATTACCAGAGCTCATCATCAATAGGTTGGTATCTTTGTAATTGAGGCTTAACAGATAACTTTTTAGCTCTGCAGCATCGTTAAAAAATTTCAGTTTTGGATTAGAAAAAGCCTGTTGCACATCATCTTCAGAAAAAGGTTCCATGCGTTTTTGCTCAAAAGATTTAATGTCAATAAATACTATTGCCTCATCAGCTTTATCCATTGCCCCGGTGTATTCTTTCAAAAAGTCTTTATTCAAACTACTAAAAGTATGTAATTCAATACAAGCTACTAATTTACGGTTGGTAAATTGCGCTTTAACCGCATCGATAGTAGCCTTTAATTTTGATGGAGAATGCGCAAAATCTTTGTAAACATTGGTCGATTCATCTGCTAAAATCACTTCTAAGCGCTTAGCAGCGCCAGTAAACGAAGAAATAGCAGCATCAAACTCAGCTTCACTGATTTCCAATTGTTTGCAAACTAATTTAGCTGCATTCAGGTTCATCAGATTGTGATCGCCAAAAATCTTTAAAGTGGTTTCTTCCGGAAGCAAATAAGTAATTCCATTTTTGATTTCATGCTCAGGAATAGCATAACCGATTTTAGTAACATTAGCTTTTGATTGCGTTACAATTTCATTTAAATCAGCATCTGCTTCGCAATAAATTAAAGTACCGTTAGCTTCGATGGTATCAATAAATTTATCAAACTGCAAAGTATAATCTGCATAGGTTGGAAAAACATTGATATGATCCCAGGCTATACCGCTGATTACCGCAACATTTGCCTTATAAAGATGAAATTTAGGTCTTCTATCAATCGGTGATGATAAATACTCATCCCCTTCGATAATCATTACGGGCGCTTCTTCGGTAACTTTTACCATGGTTTCGAAACCTGCCAGTTGTGCACCAACCAGATAATCGAAATCACGTTTGTAATAATTTAGCACATGCAAAATCATACTGGTAATAGTTGTTTTACCATGACTACCACCAATGACTACACGAAGCTTATTTTTACTCTGCTCGTAAATGTACTCAGGGTAAGAATAAATTTTAACACCCAGTTCCTGCGCTTTCAATAATTCAGGATTATCGATCCGTGCATGCATGCCTAAAATTACCGCATCCAAACCGCTTGAAATACGATTTTCATCCCAGCCCATTTCGGCAGGCAATAGTCCATATTTATCTAAACGGGATTTTGCAGGCTCAAAAATCACATCGTCGGAACCTGAAATCTGATAACCTTTTTTATGTAAGGCAATGGCCAGGTTGTGCATCGCACTCCCACCGATTGCTATAAAATGTATGCGCATATAAATTAATTATTGAATGATAGCAGGATTGAATGACTGAATGATAATTCATCGAAAACTTAAGCATTCGATCATTCACTCATTCAAAATTCAATCATTATTTTTTCTCAAACTGTGCCGCTACCCAATCACCATTTTGTTTATGATCAACATATTTAATACCGTATTTAGCACATTCAGCAGTAATCATTCCCAGATCAGGATCTAAATAAAACCCACTGAAGAAAATTTCGCCTCCGGCTTTCAATACTTCTGCATAGCGATGAATCTGATCAAGCAGGATATTCCGATTAATATTAGCAAAAATAACATCGTATTCATCATCAGGAATCACTTCTTTACTTCCGCAAAGGGCCTTTAAATGACCTACCTGGTTAAGCGCAGCATTTTCTATAGTGCTTTCGTAGCAGATATCGTCATAATCAATGGCCATTAAACTTTTAGCACCTAGTTTTGCCGCCAGAATAGCCAGGATACCTGTTCCACAACCCATATCCAGGATATTTTTATTCTTTAGGTCGGCAGCTAAAATATACTGCATCATCATTGTGGTGGTTTGATGGTGGCCTGTACCAAAAGCCATTTTTGGATCGATCACAATCTCGTAAGGATATGATGGCTGTGGCTCATGAAAGGTTGCCCTTACATAACATACATCATCAATAATCAACGGACTGAAGTTTTTCTCCCATTCGGCATTCCAGTTTTCACCGGCAACAGCTTCTAAGGTATAATCTGTTACAAATTCTTCTCTGTAATTGCTCAACAGGTCTTTTAATTCCTGCTCGTTAAAATTATCCTTGATTACGAAAGCCGTAAAACCACCCTCACTATCTTCGAAAGTATCGAAGCCTAAATCGGCAAGATCGCTGATAAGCAGATCCTGTTGATAATCTTCGATACTCTTGAATGTAAATATTGCTTTGATGTATTGCATTTAGCTGTTTAATGCTTTAATAATGTCTGTAAAATCGCGTGATTTTAATGATGCGCCACCAATCAGGCCACCATCAATATCTTTTTGAGAAAATAAGCTTGCGGCATTGCCTGGGTTACAGCTACCACCGTACAAGATGGTTGTATCGTCAGCCACATTAAAACCATAGTTCGCTTGAATTTCGCTACGGATAAATGCATGAATATCTTGCGCCTGCTCTGGAGAAGCGGTTAAACCTGTACCAATAGCCCAAACCGGCTCGTAAGCAATAACCAGTTTTTTGAAATCTTCTTCTGTTAAACTAAAAATACCTTCTACCAATTGTTTTTTCAATACTTCGTAGTAGCTTCCGTTGTTACGTTCATCTAAAGTTTCGCCAATACAGAAAATGGGTGTTAAGCCATTAGCTAAAGCAATTTTAGTTTTTTCAGCTAATAAGGCATCGCTTTCAGCAAAATATTGCCTGCGTTCTGAGTGACCCAAAATCACATATTCTGCGCCAACAGATTTCACCATTTTAGCTGAAGTTTCGCCGGTGTAAGCACCGCTTTCTTTATCGCTGATATTTTGAGCGCCAATTTTAACATCGTTACCACCCAATTTTGCCAAGCTGTTTAAATGAATAAACGGTGCGCAAATAATAGCCAGCTGATCGCCTTTGCGTTCATCTTTAACCATATTTACGATTTCGCTGAATAACGAAACACCTTCATTATAATCTAAGTTCATTTTCCAGTTACCGGCAACAATCTTTTTTCTCATTTTGTATTATTTAATGGTTGGTTGATCTTTTCAGATCAGGTTTTATATTAAAATCGTCTATACGATTCGGTTAATTCAAATACTTTCTCAAGAATGTTCTTTTCTGTTTCATCAAAAGTGATGTCCTTTCTTGCAAATACCTTTTCGGTGGTGCCGAACATTTTATCCAATCTATAGGCTTCGAAACCAGCGGCACCTCCCCAACAAAAATCAGGAACATGGTTTGGTGGGAAACCCGCACCAAAAACATTGGTACCAACACCTATTACACTACCGGTATTGAACATGGTATTAATACCGGATTTAGCATGATCGGCCATGATTAAACCGCAAAACTGCAAGCTGGTATTACGCATCTTCCGGCTTTCGTAATCATAAAGTTTTACTTCGGCATAGTTGTTTTTTAAATTCGAGTTGTTGGTATCCGCCCCAATATTACACCACTCACCCATTACCGAATTCCCCAGATATCCTTCATGACCTTTGGCCGAATTACCCCAAATTACAGCATTATTAATTTCCCCCCCTGCACGGCTATTTGGGCCAATTGTTGTACCCGAATATATTTTTGTGCCCATTTTCACGGATGAATTATCACAAAGTGCAAAAGAGCCTCTGATCAAACTACCTTCCCAAACTTCAGCATTTTTACCAATATAAATTGGGCCATAAGTAGTATTAAAAACGCTGCATTCGGCTTTTGCGCCTTCTTCGAGAAAAATATCATCCCCAAGTAATTGATTGGTACTACTGATGTTCGCCGAGGTACGCCCATCGGTTAACAATTTAAAATCTTTTCTGATCTCCGCTGGGTTATTCCCAAAAATATGCTCTGGATAAACAATCCGTATAAAATCTCCGGCATATTCAATCTGCTTTAGCGACTTAACGGCTTCAAGATCGTGTTGACCGGCAATATAAGCTATAACAACCTCTCTTTTATAAAGTGCTTCACCCGCTTTAAGGTCTGAAATAGCATTAAGCAAAGCTTCATCAGGGCAAATGGAACCGTTTATAAATAAATCGGCATTAGGCTTTGGCGCAAATTTTATAGAAAGGTAATCCTGGGTATAAAAGCCAAAATCTGCTTTTAAATATTTCGCCCATTTTTCGGCAATAGTTAAAATACCAATCCGTAAATCGGCCACAGGCCTGGTAAACGTAAGTGGACGCAAGGACATCCAGGAAGCATCATCAAATAGATTGATTGTCATAAGTAGCAAAAATAAAAAAAGTCCCGATGCTTTTGGCAAAGGGACTTCAAAAAATGCTTTTTGTTGCTAAAATTATTTCTTAGCGTAACGGTTTTTGAATTTATCGATACGTCCTGCTGTATCAACCAATTTCATTTTACCAGTATAAAAAGGGTGTGAAGTGTGAGAAATCTCTAATTTATAAAGAGGATACTCATTACCATCTTCCCATTTAATTGTTTCTTTAGTATCTACGCAAGATTTTGTTAAGAAAGCATATTCGTTAGACATGTCTTTAAAAACAACTGGTCTGTAGCTTGTTGGGTGCAAATCTTTTTTCATCTGAATATTATTTTTAGTTATTTGTGTGAAAGCATCAAGAACATTCTTGCAATTTGCTGGCAACAACGCTTATGACATTTCCTATTAGTCTTTCTACCTCTATTTTAGAGGATGCAAATATCTTAATTTTATTTTTGATTTACAAGCCTAAATAAAGAATTTTAAATTATATGTTTTTTCTATCTACAGAAGAAGCTAAAACATACCGATAGCCCGGTTAGGCAAAAATAAACTTTCTAAGCTGAATATTGTTTTTCAGATATTTAAAAAATATATGTAAATTTGGTATATGAGAAAACATGGCGAATTAGATGGCATCATCAATGCCGATAGCAGCGGAAAGCTCTATATTAAAAGTCCTGATTTTTTTGCACAACCAAAGGTTATCGAAATGGTGGGTGCATTAATGCAATCGAGTATTTTTAAAAAGATAGAAAAGGATAAAAACAAGAAATAGCCTTAAATATGCCTTTTAACCTACTTTTATTCCCTCTTGTAGGCGGCTATTATATATTAATCAGGTTCAGATACCTGCGGTATGTACAGTACCGGTTGGAAAGCCAACGTATCTTATTAAACTCTGCTTTTGCAGGTATCTTATTACTCGGCGCATGTTTTGTATTAAGGGCAATTTTTATTACTATCTGGCCGGAAACGGTTGAACACCTTAGCAAATTACTCCCCATCCATGCACCCTATTTCGGTACCACCAGCCTATCGTTACTGGTCGCGGTAGCCGCCACAGAAATCGCGAATCTTTTTATCAACCGCCTTAAAGCTATTAAAAGGGCCATCGCTACTTCTGGAAATGAATTTGAACTTTTACTAAGTTCATCTTTTTTTGATGCCCACCTTTTACAGTTTACCATGGATAGCGGTAAATTTTATATTGGCTGGGTGAAAGAACTACCAAAACCCTTTACCACAAGTTACATCCGAATTACCCCTGCTTTTAGCGGTTACCGCAAGGCTGATGATAAGGAACTTGTTTTTACCACTCAGTATTTAACGGTTTATGCCAGTTATATGGAAGATGGCTCTGTAGCCAATACGGATGAGTTAAAAACTGACCTCGTACTAAAAGCCGACAAGATCAATTCTATTTCTTTTTTTGATATGGATATGTATAATCGCTTTAATCCTGCACAAGAAGAAACACCTTAATCCTTTTTAGGACTATATTTTTTCCAGGTTTCTATTTTGGCCTTCTGACGTGCAATGTATGCATCGGCAATTACTTCAGCCGAACTTGAACTTTCCACCGTCTCCAGTAATTCTTTTAATTTATACTGATCTACGTCTGCTTTATATAATATCTGGATCAGTTTCGGAAAGTCGTTGTCAATGAGGTAAGCAAAAGCATCAACCATTGCGCTACGCAATTGATTTTCGGAAAGATGATCTGGTATATCGAAATCTTTGCTGATGATGCTAATTAATGACACGGAACAGGATTTTTAGGATTATAGGATTTTAAGATCAATTATTAACATTAGACTTAGGCAATTTGCACTAAGCGAAGAACCACAGGCCAAAGTTAATAAAACCTGATAATAGCGGCAGCTCCCGATTTAAGCACTATTTTTTGTCTTTTATTTATGCTGTGCTTGCTTGTTTCACAGGTTTCACCGGGACTATAGCGGTTAGCAGGACAGCAGATGCTATGAAATACGGAACCATTCGTTTTCTAAAAAAAATAGGCTCGCCAACTGCTTTAAGATCCCCGCATGCGCAAGGATAACTGTTCTCAAAAATTACCCATCACCCATTTTACCTCCCCCATCTTCCATGCCTAAATCCATTTAATTTCCTGGCAAATTTCGATCAACACCCCATTGGTATCTTTAGGATGCACAAAACACACCATTTTATTATCAGCTCCTTTTTTGGGCGACTCGCTGAGCAATACAAAACCTTCCTGATGCAAACGTTCCATTTCGGCAAGGATATCATCAACCAGAAAAGCGATATGGTGAATCCCCTCTCCTTTTTTCTCGATAAACTTAGCAATTGCACTATCCGGAGCCGTAGCCTGAAGTAATTCTACCTTGTTTTCGCCGGTTTTAAAAAAAGCGGTATTTACCAATTCGGATGCAACCTGCTCAGTTTTATAACAATCGGTATTGAGTAGTTTCTGATAAACCGCTATGGAACTGTTAAGGTCTTTTACCGCGATGCCGATGTGTTCTATCTTATTCATAAATTATAAGGTTATGTGAATGTAAAAATGCGGCTTTTATCTATAAGCTCATAGCTATTATTTATAATTGTTAAATAAGTTTTTTCGTATCTTTGTGATATAATTAACAGAATAGAGATGAAACAGCCGATATATTTAGATAATAATGCTACAACACCGTTAGATCCACGTGTGCTGGAAGCAATGCTACCTTACTTTACTGAGAAATTTGGAAATGCCGCAAGTCGTAATCACGCTTTTGGCTGGGTGGCTGAAGAAGGTGTAGATTACGCCCGTGAGCAGGTAGCCAAACTAATCGGCTGTACTGAAAAAGAAATTATTTTTACATCAGGTGCAACTGAGGCCGATAACCTGGCCATTAAGGGTGTATTTGAAATGTACAAAGAAAAAGGTAACCACATTATAACTGCGGTTACTGAACATAAAGCAGTTTTAGATACCTGCAAACACTTAGAAAAAAATGGCGCACGCGTTACCTATTTAGGTGTTAAAGAAGACGGTTTAATTGATTTAGCTGAATTGGAAGCTGCCATGACTCCTGAAACCATTTTAGTTTCGATTATGTATGGCAACAACGAAATCGGCGTAATCCAACCGGTTAAAGAAATTGCAGCTATTGCGCATAAACACGGTGCTTTATTTATGACTGATGCTACGCAGGCAGTTGGTAAAATTCCAGTTGATGTAAATACTGATGGTATTGATTTAATGGCTTTCTCTGCACACAAAATGTACGGTCCAAAAGGTGTTGGTGTACTTTACGTTCGTCGTAAAAACCCAAGAGTTAAAGTTACTGCACAAATGGATGGTGGTGGCCACGAGCGTGGAATGCGTTCTGGTACCTTAAACGTTCCTGGTATTGTTGGTTTAGGAAAAGCCTGCGAACTTTGCCGTTTAGAAATGGAAAGCGAATCAATCCGTTTATCAGCTTTACGTGATAAGTTAGAGACTACTTTAAACAAAATGGAAGAGAGTTATGTTAATGGTAATACACAACACCGTTTACCACATGTAGCCAATATCTCGTTCAAATATGTGGAGGGTGAAGGTTTAATGATGGCGATGAGCGATTTAGCGGTATCTTCAGGATCGGCTTGTACTTCAGCATCTTTAGAGCCTTCTTATGTATTGAAAAGCTTAGGTTTATCTGATGATTTGGCTCACTCTTCTATCCGTTACGGTTTAGGAAGGTTTACAACTGAAGCAGAGATCGATCAGGCGATTGAAGTGACTCAAAAAGCGGTTAATCACTTAAGAGAACTTTCTCCACTTTGGGAAATGTTTAAAGAAGGAATCGACTTGAGTAAAATTGAGTGGGCGGAACACTAAGAAAGGTAGAGGGCTGGAAGGCTTAAGGTAGAAGGTTAATAGCCAAACGCCTTACGCAAAACGCCAAACTAAAAATTAATTAAAATTGCTCCACAAGGAGATTAAAAAATAAAATCATGGCATATTCAGAAAAAGTAATTGACCATTACAATAACCCGCGTAACGTAGGTACTTTAAATAAAGACAGCAAATTTGTAGGCACAGGATTAGTTGGTGCACCTGAGTGCGGTGACGTAATGCGTTTACAAATTGAAGTTGGAGAAGATAACGTAATCACTGATGCTAAATTTAAAACATTTGGCTGTGGTTCGGCAATTGCTTCTTCTTCTTTAGCGACAGAATGGTTAAAAGGAAAAACAATTGATGAGGCTTTATCTATCGATAACATGGATATTGTTGAAGAATTGGCTTTACCTCCGGTAAAAATTCACTGCTCGGTTTTAGCAGAAGATGCAATTAAATCGGCTATTAACGATTACCGAGTTAAAAATGGCCTGGAAGCCATTGTGTTAGAAAAATCGCACCACTAGAATAGATGTGAGACCATAGATTTGAGATGTGAGACCACCTAACTTAGGCGATCAAATATATCTCAAATCTAACATCTCAAATCTCAAATCTTATTACTATGATTACGATAACAGATAAAGCAAAAGATAAAATAGACCATTTAATGCAGGACTCGGAAATGGGTTCTGATTACTTTTTACGCGTTTCAGTAAAAGGTGGTGGCTGTTCAGGCTTATCATACAATCTGGATTTTGATAACGAAGAACAAAAAGGCGATCAGTTTTTTGAAGATAAAGGAATCAAAATTGCTTTGGACATGAAATCCTTTCTTTATTTGGCTGGAACTGAATTAGACTTTACTGATGGTTTAAACGGAAAAGGTTTCAACTTTATAAACCCAAATGCCAGCCGTAGCTGTGGCTGTGGCGAAAGTTTTTCTGTATAAATTTAACAGCAAAAAGAAAGCGGCTTGGGAGATTTTCCGAGCCGCTTTTTTTGTTATTTGAGTTGGGATGGTTTACTGCTAATGGTATTTCTTTCTGTAATTGCGGTGGTTTTGCTATTAAAATCTGTAGGTTCAGAAGTGTAATCGCCATCAAAGGCAACTCTGCCTTGTCCCTTTCTAATGGTATTAGGTCCGCTGTGAGAATCATCGATGTTAATGATTCCTGCAATTCCATTTTTAATATTATTGCCGTCTTTTTCTCCAGACATTAAAAAAGCGTAAAAACTATAACCACCGTTTCTGTACGCTTTTACCTTTCCGTAAATGGTAAATTTATTTCCACTTCCACTAATGGCGGTTACGACACTGGTATCTGCTGCACCAATAAAATTTTTGCCCAGCATTTTAATACTGAAATCGCTGGTACTTTGCTCATAAAATTTAACTACGCCATCCATAAGTAAATAACCAGAAGTATAGGGATCGTTGGGTATATTACTGCTTTTTATAGTGAAAGGCTTGAATAAGTAAGAGCCATCGACATTTGGAGGCGTAGTGCCCTTATTTATAGTAAAACCCAGTTTGGTTAAGCTATCTACATACTGTTGCGGAATAATATCTTCAATTTTCTTGGTCAGGATTTCTTCATCGCTCGGATTAATATCTTTGCTTTTAGAGCAAGCCGCAAATTGTAGCAATACACCTGCTATTAAAGCAAATGCACATCCTTTGGCTACCATAGTTAAGTTTGTTTTTGTTGTTTTCATCATGCAAATTTTAATTCTAAGTTTTAAAATGCGCAATTGCAACTGTAGTGCCAATATCACATAATTTGCTTCAAATAGATTAAAATAACAATAAACCACTATATAGATCTACCTAAAACCAAGTATTTCCATTAATTTTTAAACCAAACTGCTGTCCTCTTTTTTACGGTCTTTTTGTGGTCGCTTAAATTTTATATTTTTTATTTAATTTTAGAATAGGTTTATCATACTGTTGCTATTATTAAAGCTAAAAGTATTATAATTGTTAAAATAACGAACATTCAGATTACGAGCATGCCATTAATAAACGAATTTTCAACAGTTCCTACTTTGTTGCGGAATGTTGTTAAAAATATCCACAAGCCCCAGGACACCTTTTTAATCCACAAACAAGGCGCAGAGTGGGTTGAAATTTCTTATGAAGATACCCTAAAAAGAGCTGATGCTGTTTCTGCGTTCTTCCTGGAAAAAGGGATAAAAAAAGGCGATCGTTTAGGCTTAATGATTGAGAATTCTCCTGAATATGTATATTATGATCAGGGAATTCAGCAAATTGGTGTAATTAACGTATCTATTTATCCTACACTTTCTGAACAGGAAGTATCCTATATTCTTAACGACTCTGGCATAAAAGCTATTCTTGTTGGAAATAATTTTCTTTACCGTAAGGTTTTAAAAGTTGCGGCTAATTGTAAAGAATTAAAATATATTATACCAGCTTTTAAAGATTTCGAAAAGGTTACTATCCCTGCAGATGTTAATGTAGAAGTAATTGCTTTTTCAGATATTCTTGCACTAAAACACCAAGTTACGGCTGCCGAAAAAGCAGAAATAGAACAATGTAGAAGCCTGGTTTTACCTGAAGATGTTTCTTCTTTAATTTATACTTCTGGAACAACAGGAACTCCGAAAGGCGTAATGCTTACCCATTACAACTTTGTTAAGAATGTGGAGGTTTGTTTACAACAAATCCCGGTAATTGATCAAACAGAAACTTTCCTTTCCTTTCTGCCACTATCACATGTATTCGAACGTACAGCAACTTACCATGTTTGCTGCGCACAAGGCTGTAAAATTGCTTTCGCACAAAGCTTAGAGTTATTGGCCAAGAATATGGGAGAAGTTCGTCCTACCGTAATGAGTTGCGTTCCGCGTTTATTGGAGCGGATACATGATAAAGCGATTAAAGGAGGAACTGCAGGCGGAGGTACAAAGGCAAAAATATTTACCTGGGCGCTTGAAACAGGCAATAAATACCGTTTAGCAAAAGAGGCCGGACAAAATCCTGGTTTCATTTTGTCAGCCAAAAAGGGAATCGCAGAGAAATTGGTTTTCAGTAAAATTAAAGAAAAAACTGGTGGCCGGTTAAAATTTATGATTTCAGGCGGAGCCGCCCTACCTAAAAATGTGGGTGAGTTTTTTGGCGATCTGGGCATTAAAATATTAGAAGGTTTTGGTTTAACGGAAACTTCGCCGGTAATGTCAGTAACCGAATACCACAGACAGGTTTATGGCACCGTTGGTCGAGTGATTCCTGGCATTGAAGTAGGCATACAAGATGTAGAAAGCAAAGCAATGCTGAGCATCCAAACACACAACACTTTTAACGAAGAATTTGAATGCGCCGAAGGCGAAGTAATTGTTCGCGGCCATTGTGTGATGAAAGGTTACTTTAACAAACCTGCAGAAACAGCCGAAGCGATAGATAAAGATATGTGGTTCCACACCGGAGACATTGGCCGCTTTTATAAAGGTAACCTGCAGATTACCGACCGTTTAAAAAACATGATCGTAAATGCTTATGGCAAGAATGTTTACCCAACTCCGGTAGAAAATATTTACCTAAAAAGCCCTAAAATTGATCAGCTTTTCTTAATCGGAGATAAACGTGAATTTATTACAGCAATCATTATTCCTAACAGGGAAACCTTAGAGGAAAGCTTTAAGCTTAAACCATCGTTTTTTGAGGAGGCTGATCCATTTATCCGCGATCAGGAAATTATAGATTGGATGGAGCAGGATATCAAGAAAATCTCTAGCGAACTGGCTAAATTTGAGCGCATAAAAAACTTTAAGATCAAACGGAATCCTTTCAATATAGATGAAGGTGAAATTACGCCTACCATGAAAGTGAAGCGCCGCATTGTAGAAAAGAAATATGCAGATGCGATTAACGAAATGTATGAGGAAGGTGTAGAAGCGGAATCATAATTAAAAAGGGCCATTATTACAAATTGTAATCGTGGCCCTTCATTTTGTAAAGCTTTATATCAGTTACAGATCCATGCCGTTTGCATCGGTTGTTAATATTTCGCTCATATAATCAAAGAAAGGACGCATATTTTTAAATTCCTGATTACAATACGCTAAGTAATCTTTACTTAAAACTTCCTGATCAGTGAAATGATGAATTAATAAAAATTGTTTATAACGCAACAGATCGATGTCCTGATGATCCCCATCAAAACCTTTTGGAGCAGTCTTTAATTGTTCGCCTTTCAATGTCTCGAAGGAAGCAATAAAAGTTTTATCATTTAATATATCTCTTAAGGGCTGGGCATCAAAAGTTATATTTTCCCTTATCAATTTCAAATCCTGAGGAGAAGGCCCGAAAAAGCCACCGGCTACAAAACTATTACCTGGTTCGATATGAAAATAGTAGCCACCCCTTCTTTGTTTGCCTGCCCGTTTAAAACTTCCGCTCCAGTGTGTTTTATAAGGTGTTTTATCATTTGAGAAACGCGTATCGCGATAAATCCGGTATAAACTTTTCTTGCCAGACGGTGTTTCGATTACGTCATGGGTATTCATAAGGTCTAATAAATCCTGTGCAAAAGATTCTACGTATGCCAGTTCTTTTTGATAGGCTGTTTTATGGTCATTAAACCACTCGCGTTCATTGTTATTTTTCAATAAGCTTAAAAACTCAAAACTGGAAGGTGGTATTTGTTTTATATCGGGCATCGTTTTTAAAATAGGCTAAATCATTCCAAACAAAGATACCATCTGTAAAAGACTAAATTCATATCGTTCAAAAAATTTACCTGATGAAACCCTATTAAATTTATAAAGAGATTTATTTATTAGCTTTACCTATCATTTGCCATAAACGATGAAACACGATTTATTTTTTGAGCAGGTTTGGGATTTAGCCAGAGAAATACCAAAAGGCAGGGTAACTTCTTACGGTGCAATTGCAAAAGCCATTGGTACGCCTAATCTATCAAGAATGGTTGCCAGAGCCATTGGCGCTTGCGGGGCAGCACAGCCTCCTGTGCCTTATTATAGGGTAATTAGCAGCAACGGCTTACTGAGCGGCGACCCATCATCTACAGCAAAAAGGCAGGAACTCCTCGAACGCGAAGGCGTGGAAATTAAAAACCTTAAAGTTCAAAACCTTAAAAAAGTATTCTGGGATCCGTTAATTGATCTGGAATAAAACATTTATAGACAAAGCTTCCTACCTTTCATTATTTATCTTATTGGATTTTAACGTTGTCAAATAAGGTGTTATATCTAATAAAGCATTTAGTAATTACAATAGCTTTCTTATCTTTGCAACCATCTGTTTTAAATGGATAGCTAATTAGTACTGAAAATTGATTTTTTTTCAATATAAATTCAAAATTTAATCAGCTAATTATTCCCTTTTCATTAAAGCACCAAAATTTAACAATAACAAAAAATGCAAAATTATTATTTTGCAAAAAATACCTGAAATGAGTATAGGATTATCAGAACAAGAAGTATTACGACGTGAGTCGCTAAAACAATTACGTGCACTGGGCATTGAGCCTTATCCTGCCGAAGCATATGAAGTAAATGCATATGCTGCAGATATATTAGCTAATTATGAAGCAGATAAGACAGCATACAAGACGGTAGTATTAGCAGGTAGAATTATGAGCCGCAATATTATGGGTGCTGCCTCTTTTACAGAGTTACAGGATTCTACCGGTAGAATCCAGATCTACTTAAAGCGTGATGAACTTTGTCCGGGCGATGATAAAACGCTATACAACACCGTATTTAAAAAACTTTTAGATATCGGCGATTTCATTGGGATTAAAGGATACGTATTTACTACACAAACAGGCGAAATTTCTGTACACGTTACTGAGTTTAAGGTACTTTCTAAGTCACTACGTCCGCTACCAATTGTTAAACGTGATGATGAAGGAAACGTATATGATGGATTTACTAATCCGGAACTACGTTACCGCATGCGTTATGTAGATTTAACGGTAAACCCTGATTTTAAACAGATCTTCATTAAACGCAGCAAGGTGATTAACACCATGCGCAATTATTTTGATAACCAGGGTTGGATGGAAGTAGAAACTCCTATACTACAGCCTATTCACGGCGGCGCTGCTGCACGTCCGTTTGCTACACACCACAATACCTTAGATATGCCGCTTTACCTGCGTATTGCGAATGAGCTTTATCTAAAAAGATTGATCGTTGCAGGTTTTGACGGCGTTTATGAGTTCGGTAAAATGTTCCGCAACGAAGGAATGGACCGCACACATAATCCAGAGTATACTTCGATGGAAATTTATGTAGCCTATAAAGATTATATCTGGATGATGGCTATGGTTGAAGAATGTTTGGAAAAAGTAGCCATTGCAACCAATGGTTCGGCAGTAGTTAAAGTTGGTGAAAACGATATCAATTTCGAAGGACCATACGAAAAACTAACCATGTACGAATCGATCCAAAAATATACAGGAATTGATGTTTCGAAAATGACTGAAGAGGAACTTTTGCAAACCTGTGCATCATTAGGCATCGAAACCGATTCTACAATGGGCCGCGGTAAATTAGTAGATGAAATTTTCAGTGATAAGGTAGAAGCCAATTTAATCCAGCCTACATTCATTACAGATTACCCGATCGAAATGACACCGTTGGCTAAAAAACACCGTAGTGCAGAAGGATTGGTAGAGCGTTTCGAAATATTTGTGAATGGTAAAGAAATCGGAAATGCGTATTCAGAACTGAATGATCCAATTGATCAAAAAGAACGTTTTGAAGATCAGTTGAAACTTGCTGATCGTGGTGATGCCGAAGCAATGGCAATGGATGATGACTTTGTTCGTGCTTTAGAATATGGTATGCCTCCTACCTCAGGTTTAGGTTTTGGTATCGATCGTATCGTGATGTTAATGACCAATCAAAGTACCATCCAGGAAGTTTTATTCTTCCCGCAGATGCGCCCGGAGAAAAAGAAAATAGAAATGACACCAGAAGAAACAGAATTATATGCATTGGTCTCGGAAGGCGAACAATACCTGTTA
>Ga0190271_10000048_pt1 | contig 67398 bp, 64 predicted proteins | sample Popmic356T_FD_133747 | JGI IMG/M metagenome (GOLD analysis project Ga0190271, IMG submission 133747) | Populus adjacent soil microbial communities from riparian zone of Weber River, Utah, USA - 356 T | ecosystem: Environmental > Terrestrial > Soil > Riparian zone | place: USA: Utah | collected...
TCAACACCAGCGCGAATTAAAAGGTGCATTGAAGGAACAAAACGAGCTGGTATGTGCAATATTTCAGAATGAGAACATTAAATAGCAGAAGCAAATACTAAATAGAACTAGGTTCACAATTTAATTATATTTGGCGTATGAATTTCAATGATCAAATTGAATACACCGCCCAGCGCAGGCAAACGCGTGAATGAAAGGTAGCGCACTAGGAATATTTAGGCAACCGAAAATGCCGATTAAGCTCCACAGAAATGTGTGGCTTTTTTCTTGTGAAAAAAAATAATAATTACCAAAATTTGGTAAATTTAAATATTCTTCCTACACTTGTAATGCCAAACATAGTTATGGCGAATTGTATAAGTATAAATGATTAAAAATGATGAGACATGAAAGAAATTGCAGAAAAAATTCACCTAAAAACTTAATCCATGAAAGTGAAAATTGAAGATGACCATTTGGATGTGGTTGCTCAAGCGAAAGAATTAACAGGTAATCAAATCTATCCTGGAGATGTAATAAAAAAGTTTCAACAGAGGCTTTCTCAAATTAGATTTAGAAATAATATGCAGGAATTAAGAGAAATTAAATCGCTGCATATTGAGAAATTAGAGCCTAAGTCTTCCGGAAAGTATTCAATGAGGATTAATGATTCTTGGAGAATCATTTTTAGACTTCAAAAGCAATCAGGAAAGACTGTGATGTTTATAGAACAAATAAACAATCACTATGGTTAATTTAATGGCAATGGTGCCAATTATTTAACTTTATCTTAGAGAATGGAAAATCAGATCCTTAATACGAGAGGTGATGAGTTAGTAATTCCCGCCTATCATCCAGGCGAATTACTGTTGGAGGAAATCGAATACCGTAAATTGGTCAAAAAAGAAGTAGCAAGTGCTTTGGAGATTCTCCCAAATCATCTTAGTGAAATTTTTACAGGTAAACGTAACATCTCACCAACGTTGGCGGTTAAATTAGAAGAGCTGTTAGATATTAGTGCTGAATATTGGCACGGACTACAAAGTTTCTTTGACATTCAACAAGCGAGAATTGCAAGAAAGAACGGTTAGGTTAAACTAATCCTAACTGTTCCTTGTAATTACTTAATAAATTCATGACATTATCGGCTTATTAGCCGATATTTTCGTTTATCGGTTATTTAGCCGATATTAACAGTAAGCTTTTGAGTAGTTCGCATAACTCTTATTATGCTGCATAAAATCAATACTGGTAGAGGTTTCTGGTACCAATGTTAATTTCTCGATTGAATCACTAGCTTCAAGCTTAAGAGATTTAATTCGTGCGATTGATTTTATATAACCGTAAACTGCCATTGCATACATTGAAAGTAATACTATATGCTTGGATAGTAGATACATGTTTAAGATCGTTTGAAACTCATTGTAAATTGCTTTGATCTCACTATTTTTTTCTAGCTTAAATTTTAGCTGCCTGTTGAAATCAGTAATTGCCTTATCATTAATATGTTTTTTCCTCAGATACATTGCATAGAAGATATTTACTGATCTCAGGTTTTTTGTCATTTTTGAAATTGAACTATCCAAGAAATAATAGGTCCAATCATCTTTTTTGATTTTTCCTGATACAGCGGCATCTCTAAGCCTATCGCGAAGTCTGAAAAGCCTTAGTTCATACTTTCTATTATTGTATGATCTATACTTCTTTCCTAAAAAGTAGATAAATAAAGCGATAATAACGATGGTAGGTAGCATAATTTTAGTCTTTATTTGTGTTATTTCTATTACCTGCAATAACCTTGCCCGACATCAATTCCTGATATTTATTTTTGTATTCTGCTAATCGAGTGATTTCCTCTCTGTCCAATTTACGTATTTTACTGAAGGTATATGCTTCTACAATGTAAATTGTTACAGCTAGACATATCACGAGTATAGTAAACGATTGAAGTTGCGAATTGTTGTTAAAAAGAACCCATCTTTCAATAATAGCTTCTTTTTGTCTTTCAGAAGCATAACAAGTTACGAATGTAGCAATAAAAACTACGATAAAACCTGGAAGTCCTATCCTAGTTACAACATCGGACATAAATAGGAAGAACTGGCCAAAGTCTAAGCCAGAGCCTTTGTTAGTTTTTTTTGGAGTGGTGGAGCGTTTGGTAGTCAATTAATTACAAAATAGTCAACGAAAGTATAACATTAAAATCAATCTTCAAAATATAATTTAAAATGAACACCTATTTTTACGTGATGAACGTACAGGAATTAGAAGATTGGTTTAAAAGTGTTGAATTACCAAAGCCGCCTATAATGCTTTTCCCTGGCACGGTAATATCGGATTTAGATAAGTTCTTACATACAAACGAAACTTGATAGTGAATACAACGGTAATGAAAGGTAAAATAGTGGGCTTTTAATATGTGAACCCGATGGTTTGCTTTTCACCAGTTAGTGATGTGACTTCTGGGAGATCAACAATAACCTTTTCAATTATTTCGAAAGAAATCAAAGTGTTATCAATACCTAGATCTCCATCTATTTTGAGTGGCCAAATTTTAATAAAATTTTTATTTATTATGTCATCTGTAGAAAGCTTAATTCTGTCACTTCTAAGGTACCTCGCCATTAAAACCATTCCATTTATTCCTAAAAGCGTTAGCTGATAATTACATTTTCTGCCAACATTTCCACTTTTGACAGTTTCTTTTGGCTCAAGTTGAAATCCTTGATGAAACAATCTCCTTTTGAACCGTTCATCTTCATCTGACTTACCAAGATAAAATTCCCAATTGTCAGTAGGCATCAGATTTTGATAAAGAAAATCTCTTTCCGCTTTATCAACTGCTTTGGTATTAGGTTGATCATTCTCAAAAATTATAGTTACTAACATCATCCAAGTGGCAATGATCTCCCTTTCTTTTAAGGTCAGCATATACTGTTCATTATTCACTAATTTGATAACTATAGGCTTTGCCTCATTCTCAATGATGGACATCCAGTGATTATTACATTTTTCACAAACAATTTTAAGTCTTTTGACTCCTAATCTCCCCTGCCTGTAAATTGTTTCTGGCGTTAAATAAATCGTTCCGTTAGAATTTATTGCTGTAGCCCTGAAATTATTGTGGTGAATACGGCCTTCTGGAAATTCTTTTTCAATCCAATTAGGAATGCAATGCTGTTCCGATAAAGGTGATCCGCTACAGAATATACATTCTCTTTTAAATTGGACTTTCTTAATTTTTGATTTTGCCATTTCCAAAAATAAAAAAAAGCCTCTCATTTCTGAAAGGCTTTGGGATGATTTTCCGCTGTATCAACGAAAACTTAAACATACGATTTTATCTCCTAAAACATAATAAAAAATGAGTTTTCGGAGTCAGTCACGCTCAAATTTGATGCTCTTTTATTATCTTCAAAGCATACCTAGCTTTACCGAATCTTCTGCACCATGATCTATATCGAGCGCCTTTTGCTCCTGTTAAATATTCGCGAATATTGTCGTCATACTTAATAAAAGCAGAATCATGATAAATATCTATGTAGTTCTTATAACCCCCTTTTTTGAACTCGTCCATTAGATTTTTAATATCAAGTTCAACAACACTTACATCGGGAAGCTTATAATCAGAAAGTTTAATATTCATTAGGTCATCAGGAATTTTATAACTCTTCTTCTGCTTGCCTTTGACTCTAGCATCTCGATTCTTGACTGCTAAATTATTCAGCTTTTCTTCAAGCTGCTGCTGCCCCCTTCGTAGTTCCATGAAAGTTGCTAAATCAACATCACGAGGCTTCAGTTCTTGAGCTAAATTAATTATGTCCTGTTTATTATAAAAAAAAGCTTTTCCTTTGCTGTAGTAGTTAATAAACCCAAACTCTTCTCGTAAAAACTTACCAACCTCATATCTATAACAACCTTTAAAATATTTATTAAGATCATAACTGTTAATCCATTGGTCTTGTACTAATTTCAGCTTTATAAACAATTTTGCCGCTTTGTCAAGAGTAACTTTTGAAAATTTCTGAGGTTCTGGTATATGAGAAGATCCAATCAGAACAGAAAGAATTTTTTTTATATCTGATATTTCAGTCAATATTTTTTTTGACATACCAACGCTTGAATGTTTAAACCAAGCTACATATTTCGATTGATATTCACGAGGGCTTTGAAATTTAATAATTACTGATAGTAATTTAAAGTTAATACCAAAGTTTTAACAGACTAAGTCCTGCTTAATTGGTTGATTTTAACGATATTTATAAAACACTTAACTACTTTAAAATAAATTATTCAACTTCAGTAAATATGGATTTCAATTTAACTAAATTATTAGCAGCAGTTAACAGTAAATTCTCACACCCCAAATCGGGAGCGGTAGAATTTAATTTAACCGAGGACAATATGATATTGGCGTATATGGGTAATGTTGCTTACTTTTTTGATTATAAAAAATTGCAGGAGGTATTAGATATTAATGTCTTTGACGAATACAGGAAGGAAGAAACGCAATCACTAATCAACGAGCTTCTGAGTAAGCACATCATTAATCAGCTACGTGCAGCATCCGGGCGAAAAATTTATCCTGAAATCAAAACACACCCTTCAGACTTAAATACGCATGATTAAGTTTGTATATACATAGATATATATAAATAAAAAATCCATTATAAGTTATTGATTTACAATGGATTAATTTTAAATGAGTACCCAAGAGGAGATTCGAACTCCCACACCCATACAGGCGCCAGCCCCTCAAGCTGGTGCGTCTACCAATTTCGCCACCTGGGTTTGAAGAATTGCAAATATATAAATTAACCATAGTGCGCTGCAACATTCATAAAATATTTTTTGAACTTAAATTCCGGAAAGCAATTCTTAAGATTGTAAACCAGACAGTAACACCAAAATCAAATCTAAATAAATAGCAAACACCACTTTGTATTGTTAAGCTTATTCCTATAAGACAGGCATAAAAGCCTTACGGTTACGATGTACTTTCGACGCACTTAAGACGGGGTTTCGTCGGACTTATGACAAATATACCCGAACAAAAGCCGACATAAATCAGAAGCAAATACAACTTATTCGTTTATTAATCAGCAATTTACTATATTGTATTACATCAACTAATGCAATCATGGGAAAAATAGAAAACGGAATTAACGGCGGCTTCACCGGGACGGTGGGCGCCGTAACCGGTTATTACCTGAACGGGAAATGGGTCATCAGGAGCAAACGCAGAAAATCCATAAAAAACAAAACCGGTAGTGCTGATCAAAAGGCCTGCAGATCTCATTTTACCATGATGCAGACCTTCTTAAGTCCGATTGTTGCTTTTATCCGGATTGGTTATAACCTGGAGTCGAAAAAACGCATGATGACCGCTCATAATGTTGCCAAATCCTATAACATGCTGAATGCCCAAAATGCCACCGGCGAAATCGACTATGCCGCTGTGCGTTTAAGCTTTGGAAACCTGATCGGTGCGGAGGGTGTTAAGCTGGAACACGACGATGCGGGTGTACATTTCAGCTGGACGGATAATGCTAACGGCAATTACACCAGGAAACATGACCAGGTGATGTTAATGGTTTATGATGTGGACAACAAAACGGCCATCTATGAAATAAGTGGCGCCAGGCGGTTAAAAGAAAGGGAAAGCCTGGAAATTCCTTCTTTTTATAAAGGAAAGACATTTCACACCTGGATGGCTTTTATTTCAGATGATAGAATGGAAATAGCAATGAGTACCTATTGTGGCAGTTTCGTTTTTTAATAATGGTAATAATTTAGAGCCTGTTGAAATTTTATTAAATTACATTACTTCTAATAGTTTGTCACACTGAGAAATAATTTATTTTATAAAAACCAATATAGATGACGTAACTGATTTCTCATGCCATACAGCTCAGTCTTGCCTCGGCTCGCCGCCGCCGAAGGGCTCTTACTTTTTGGCATCAAAAAGTAACAAAACCGAGGCATTGCCGAGCTCATTAATACAGATAAAAACAATAGACAACCATTAATAAAATGCCGGCTGAAAATTTATTCATTTGTAGTTATTATTTTAAGCTGCATTCATGAGGGCTACGCCGTTTTCTTTTAAAGCCAGTGTTATGGCTAGAACAGTGCAGACCGAAAAATTTATTAGGCCGGTTTTAAGTAGAACGGTGATACGGTGCTATGGTCAAGCTATACGGAAATGCATGATGCAGCAATCCACTCATTAATAAGTAATTATAAAATAACGTCAATGGTAGCGAAGTCGAAGTACTTCTCTTAATTATAAAAAATTGTCTTCGACTACGCTCAGACTGACATACGAAATAATTTTACTTAATTTTAAACAGGCTCTATCTAATTAACACTCAAAACTAAGCCCATCATAGGCTAGTTTGATGTTCGATGGCAAGTCTTTTTCCACATCGGCATGTTTACCCAAACTATGGCTGATGTGTGTAAGATAGGTGGTTCCGGCCCCTACCCTTTTGGCAAAGGCAATGGCCTCGCCCAGGGTAAAATGCGAAATGTGCGGTTCTTTCTGCAAAGCATTAATGACCAATGTTTTTGTTCCCTTTATTTTTTCAAAACTTTGCTCCGATATCGTTTTAGCATCGGTAATGTACGTAAAGTCGCCAATCCGGTAGCCGGTAATGGGCAATAAATGGTGCATTACCTCAAATGGAATGATGGTACTTTCACCAATTTTAAAATCTTCACCATTGGTTACGGTATGCAGATTAATCTGTGGTAAACCATGGTATTTGGTTTCGGCAAAGATGTAATAAAACTCTCTTTTTAATGCGGTTTGTACCCTTTCGGTAGCATAAACATCGATTACCTTATGGAGCAGGTAATTAAAGGGCCTGATATCGTCTAAACCTGCAATATGATCTTTGTGTTCGTGCGTAAACAGAACGGCATCCAGGTCTTTTACCTTTTCGCGCAAAAGCTGGTAACGGAAATCAGGTCCGCTATCTACCACAATGGTTTTATCAGCTGTTTCTATTAAAACAGATGTTCTTAAGCGATTGTCTCTATGATCTGAAGACCCGCAAACTTCGCAATTACAAGCAATTACAGGAACGCCTTGTGATGTACCAGTGCCTAAAAAAGTAACTTTCATCTGCTTAAACTTTCCTTTCTAAATAAGTAATCCTTACTTTGTATTTCCATTAAAACAATTCGGTTTGCTGTAAAGATTGATAAAATTGTCTTTGTTTTTCGTCTAACAGGTTTTCGTCGGCATTGGTCTGTTTTACCAGTGTAACCAATGCGGCAATTTTTCCTTCCAGATTTGAAAACTTATTTACTACAACAACCTTATTGTGTTCGAGCAGACAAGAACCCGTTTTAAAGTTCCCTTTCTCATAACGTACCTTATAACCCATTGCAAAAAGCAGGGCTTCTAATTTCTCTAAAGTATGGTTTGTTAGTGGCAATGACATTGGAAACAAACTTAGATAAATCTGCGCAGCATTCATAAACACATGATGAAAAATTTATCAACCACGATGTTCAGTTCTAAAATATTTAGAAAACCAGGGCTATGGATCAATCGGTTGCGAAAGCACTACCATAAGTTTTACTTATCCCCTATCATTGACAGATTTAAAAAATCGCCGTCATTTCGACTGAAGCGCAGCGAAATGGAGAAATCTTTGAACTATGTAAAAAGATTTCTCCACTGCGGTCGAAATGACGCCACTTGTATATCTGTCATCAACACTCCGATGTATTTGAAAAATTCTAAACTCTATCAATGACAGACCCCCAATAGAGTGGTCGTCTTTCCCGCGCAGGCCTATCGTGTGGATACATCTAAATTAGCAAGTATTTGTTTTAGCGCATATTCCTTGGCGATCGTCATGCTGAATTTATTTTACAAGTAGAAATAGTGTTTTCAATCGCCTTGTAGCTACTACGTGGTCAGCATCTTTCCTGCTAAATAACGCGCTTTTATATCTTAAAAACTATCATGTGGACACAATTAAGTAAAACATTCTTCTATCGCTCTATGCCGCGGGGCATGGTACTTTGGAGCGCCAAAGTACCCAAAGCGCTTTGTCAATCCAGCAATGAGCCTTTTACACAATCCCACGCACATCAAAAAAACAGCGGCACTTCGTTTTGTGTTCAATATTTTCTAAAATAAAATCATCGGTTATGAACACAAAACCACTGCGTTTCAGGTTTGTTACTACCATTTTTACTTTTTTGCACCTGTTTTTTTGATTTCTCCGGCTCTTGGGATTGACAGCGTCCTTGGTTAAAATCCGTGCTTTATTAAAGTTAGTTAGCAAAATGCATAAACTAAGCTTATCTGTCATCCAGCTCCTCTGTTTGGCTAAATACTAACTTCTATTAGTGTCAGGCTCTAGCCAGTTTTATTGAAATGCGTTAACCTCACTATTCTAAAGAATTTATTCTTATTTTTTAAATGTTCGCTAGAAACCACTGTCTCTTAAAAGGCCCAGGCCACTTAAACCCGACAGCAGCGGCAGCGCCCGATTTTTCATCGGGCCTATAGCGAATGGCGGGACTACTGCAACCCAAGAATTACTACAATTGCTTTTCAAAAAAGGCAATCTCTGCCTGACACTATATCTAAAAATCTGATTTCAATAAAACAAAAAAGGTTCAGCTGTTTCCAACTGAACCTTTTTACGGGGAGAACCAATCTTAATTAATCCGGTTAAAAAGCCCTTTTACATTACCAGAGCCACCGCTGCCAGTGGTCGTGATGTGGCCGGCGTTTCCATTTCCGTCGTAACCGCTTCCTTTGTTGTTATTGGATTTGCAATTGGTAACGGTGTGTGGAACATTTTGTCCGGCACTACCCAGTTTGAAACCATTTCCATCACCGTTTGAACCATAACCGTTATTGGTAGCGGTGCAATTGTTAATCACCACCGTATAAGGCTGTCCGTATAAATCCCAGCCATCATCAGAATTGTGGTAAGCATTGCACGAGTTAAAACTATTACCTGCACCAGCTGATAATTTACAGGCGTATCCATCCGCATTTTCACCACCATTGGCCACATCATAATTATCATAAGAAGTAGAATTATTGATGCTGTTGTGGTGACCGCCGTTATAGATCTGAAGTCCGGAGTCTTTATTTCCATGCGTAGTTACCTTATTAACATAATTATAGCCACCTGTCTGGAAAACAATCCCGCAATCGGGTGCGTTTCTGATGGTCATATTGGTAATATTCCAGTAACTTCCATTTACTTTTACACCCCAGTTGGCGCCAGAAATACCTGAACAATCCAATATCCCGCCGGTAAAATTAATTTTAGAACTTGATGTACCGCTTTTAAGTAACTGAAGGGTGCTGGTGAGGTAAATGGTACCGCTCACGGTGATCACATCGCCCGGTTGAGCGTTTGATATGGCAGCTTTTAAAGCAGCTTCAGTCGTTACAGTAGCACTTACCGCCGCAGCTGCAAGTCCTAGTTTGTTTGGCTGAACGATGGATTGACCACCTGCAGCATCAGCCATTGTAGTGTTGTCTTTCTTGCATCCGAACAATGCAATCGCCATCCCGAGTACGAGAATACCTGAATTTTTTTTCATGATTGTAGAATTATATTTGGTTATTAATGAGCATGAAATTAGTAATATAACTACAAAAACGTATCATAAATCATATATATCTGTGCAATCGTTCCCGTAAATCAAAACTAAATAAAATTACAAACATCAATCTCTTGCTTGTACGCATTAATGTAAATCATAAAAGATAAACGTAGAGGTATATAAAAGAAAAAGCGATTTAACCAGGGATATGTCCTGATTAAATCGCTTCTTACATGCATAGCGCTAAAATCTTGCGCTGCCTGCTGAATCTGTTATCTCAAATCTACCACTTCAACACCAGGATATTTTTTGGCATCGAAAGCAAAAGTAGTTTCAGGTACATTTACGTTAGGCGAAAATGTTTTTACGTTGTAGGTGTATTTGTTTCCGTTTTTATCGAACAACACCACGTTTGCAATTTGTTTTGCTGCTTTATCAATACTTAAACGCACTTTAAAAATCGATTTTTTAGCATCAACTGGTGTTAAATCGATCATTTGATAGGTTTTAGCACCAGCTTTTTGTTCGCCGGTATAAACGTATTTAAATCCTTTTTCGTAAACGGTGAAAATCTTAGCCGGATTAATGGCATCGCCACTGTTGTCTACATTGCTTACCTGTACTTCTTTGTCTTTTTTCAAATAAGTCCACTGGCTTTTACCATCGCTAAACAATTCCTGGTTAGTCATGGCTACTTTATACTTGTTAGAATTGGCTTTAACATATAAAGTACCTTGCTGGGTTTCTTTTACTTTAGCTTTTGGATTATCCAAAGTGAAGGTAAAATCTGTTTTAACTACGTTGTACGATTTGTATTTTTTACTCACTTCAGCTAAAATGGCTTTAGCTTTCGCATCAGTTTGAGCATAAGTTGAAGTTGTAAAAGCAACTACAACCATTAATGCCGAAATTAATTTCTTCATCTTTTCTTTTTTAAGTTTTTCTTTGAAACGTTAGAGTAGATTATTGTTAAATGGTTTAATCTAATCCTTGTTATCCATACCATTCAAGAATTGTTCCAAAGAATATTCGTCTGGATATAAAACCTCGCGGGCCTTACTCCCTTCAAATGGGCCAACAATTCCGGCAGCCTCTAACTGGTCGATAATCCTTCCGGCCCTGTTATAACCTAATTTAAGTTTACGCTGTATTAATGAAGTTGAGCCCTGCTGATGCATTACAATTAGCCTTGCCGCATCTTCAAAAAACTTATCACGCTCGTTCGGATCGAAATCAGCCTTGCTTCCCTCTCCTGCTTCATCAATGTATTCTGGCAGTTGATAGGCATCAGCATAACCGCGCTGGTTACCGATATATTCGGAAATGCGGTCTACCTCAGGTGTATCAACGAAAGCACACTGTAGCCTGATTAAGTCGCTCCCGGTAGATAAAAGCATATCACCACGGCCAATTAACTGATCGGCACCACCACTATCTAAAATGGTTCTTGAATCGATTTTCGACAACACCCTGAAGGCTAATCTGGCCGGAAAGTTGGCTTTAATAGTACCGGTTATAATGTTTACCGATGGACGCTGAGTAGCCAGAACCAGGTGGATACCGATGGCACGGGCCAGTTGGGCTAAACGGGCAATCGGTGCCTCAACCTCTTTACCTGCCGTCATCATTAAATCGGCAAACTCATCTACTACTAAAACAATGAAAGGCAAAAAGCGGTGACCGTTGTTTGGATTAAGCTTACGTTTAACAAACTTATCGTTGTACTCTTTTAAATTCCTAACCTGTGCATCTTTCAATAAATCGTAACGCTGATCCATTTCGATACAAAGTGAGTTTAACGTATTTACCACTTTTTTGGTATCGGTAATAATCGCATCAGCCTCTCCAGGCAGTTTTGCCAAAAAGTGTCTTTCAATTCTATTAAATAAGGTTAACTCTACTTTTTTCGGGTCGACCAGTACGAATTTAAGTTGTGCAGGGTGTTTTTTAAAGAGCAGTGAAACCAGGATGGCGTTAATACCTACTGATTTACCCTGACCGGTTGCCCCTGCTACCAACAAGTGAGGCATTTTAGCCAGGTCGGCAATATACACCTCATTGCTAATGGTTTTACCTAAGGCAATTGGCAAATCCATGGTGGTTTGGCTCCATTTTTCAGTATTTAAAATACTCCGCATCGGCACCATTTCCGGGTGTTGATTCGGCACCTCGATACCGATGGTGCCTTTACCAGGCATTGGCGCTATAATACGGATCCCCAGGGCAGCCAACGAAAGCGCAATATCATCCTCCAGATTTTTAATTTTCGAAATCCTCACCCCTGGCGCCGGAATAATTTCGTAAAGCGTAACCGTTGGGCCAATGGTTGCCTTAATCTTATCAATTTCGATATTGTAGTGATTAAGCGTTTCTACAATTTTATTTTTGTTGGCTTCCAGTTCTTCAGCATTTACCGAAATTTTATTGGTGCCATAGTTTTCTAACAAATCAATGGTTGGATATTTATAACCAGATAAATCCAGTTTTTCATCATAATTACCAAACTGCTCAACCAGGTCATCCGATTTTTTATCTTCCTCAGTTTTTTCGATTGTAAAAGCGGGTTCCTTTTCCACTTCAATTGGTGGCTCTACCACTAAAGGCATTGATGAAGCTGCTGCAGTAGCCAATGGCAAATTAGCAGCCAATGGAGATAATACCACAGGTGCTACAGTTTCTTCCTCTTCTTTTTCCTCGAAACGGCTTGGCTGTAACACTACGTTTTGTTGTTTACGTTCGTTACCTGGTGCTTTATCGCGTACCGGAAATTCAATAGGTGCTGAAGGTTCTTCGAAAGTTTTGTTCTTTACAGCTTGCGTTCTAATGTCGTTTACATAATCTGGCGTATCGTTATCGAGGTAAACTTCTTTCGCTTTACGCTCCGGGAATTTAAAATCGATGTTATAGGCGATGATTAAAATGGTTAACCCGGCAAAAGCGATTAACCCGGCAACACCGGCAGCGCCAATTTGGGCACCTAATAATTTATTGCTCCAATAGCCAAACTCACCTTCTAAATAATGTGGCGATTCTGACCAGAAACTATGTGCAAAACCTAAGGTTAAGGAAATAAACAATAAGAAGAAAAAGCTGTAACCTAATGTTTTAGAGATGGAAAGGATTTTAACCTTAAATAATAAACGGTAACCGATAATGAAAAAGGCCAAAACGAACAGGAAAGAGGCAATACCGAACCATTCGTAAATAAACTGGTGCGATAATAAAGCACCAAACTTACCTAACCAATTCTGAACTACAGGTATGGAAACACCAGCTTCCTTTAGTTCTTCTGTGGTTTTAAAAAGGTTACTCCAACCGCCATTTGCATCAATTACATAACTCTGATCATCTTGCCAGGTAAACAGATACGAAGTAAAAGCGATTAGAAAATATAATGACAATATTACAAAAAACAGTCCTACAATTTTAACTGCACGGCCATCTGCCAGATCGAAGTTTGGCAAAAAATCTATTTTTTCTTTCAGTTTCCTGCCTGATGATGATTTGCCGGGTGCACTTTCTGCACCTTTATCTCTGAATGTATTGGTTTTAAACTGGTTACCCCTTACCGACATTTTCTATCCTAAATAATTTAATATTGAACAAACTTAGATAAAACTGCGCAGCATTAACGAAAGCCTGACAAAAAAAATAATCACAAATTGCAACCATTATGGCTACAAGCTTTCTGCCATCCTCTTCTTTTTAAAACAACGCAATTAAACCAAAGTAAATATATCCTTCTACCTTATGTTTAATCTGCCTTAAATTAAATAAAATTATTCATCAGGCATTAAACCTTAAACAGAAAATATTGTCTATTATTTTAACAACACACAAGTTGTAACGTTTTATCATATGAAGCGGATTTTGTTTTAGGTTTTATCCCGTTTTACCTGGAGAGGTAAAACGGGATTTTTTATTTACAGATCTTACAGGTTTAACTCGTCGTTTAATTTATTTTTAAAGGTCTCGCTGAAGCCGTTTAAAAACCTTTAAGGTTTAAGATTCCGGGTAATTTAGGTAATCGACATTATTTGAAAAGCAGGGTTCTGTGCACTTCGGTCATGATAGCCCTGCTATTCCTCCAATTCCTCACTCATTCTTCGTTCCGGGCTTTTCGTTCTATCAGGTTTATTTAACATGAGTCTGTCGTTCTTAGGGCTTTAGACTCATGATCAAGACCTCGCAGGTTTTTAAAACCTGCGAGGTCTATAGAAAGTTAACGCCCAAATCAGTTAGTTATTGATTTTTTGGCAGATGGCCTTTTTTAAACCTGCGAGGTCTAACCTTTGCTAATTTGCTGCACACTATATATATTTAGACATTAAAGTTTACAATTCCTTAATTTTCGTTAATTTAAAGCGATTTTTGAAACAATATGATGGGTATAACGCAACTCGAAGAGCAAATTGAGGCTGGAAATTTACAAGCAGTAAAAGAAATTTTAATTGAAAATCCAAAATTGGCAAATGTTGATACTTCCCATCACATTTCGCCTTTATTATTGGCTTGTTATTACAAAAAACAAGAAATAGCTGATCTGATTGCTGAATTTGTAGATCATTTAACCTTGTTTGAGGCCTGTGCCGTTGGTAAATTCGATGCGGCTACGCTATTGATTTTCCAAAACCCTGCCAGTATCAATGAATTTTCTGAAGATGGTTTTACACCACTTGGTTTAGCCTGCTATTTCGGACATGAAGAATTGGCCCGTTTTCTGGTTTTAAAAGGTGCTGAGGTTAATCTGGCATCAAAAAATGGCTTCAATGTATTTCCAATCCACTCGGCAGTTGCAGCCAATAATTTTAATATCACTAAAATGCTGTTAGATGCGGGTGCATACCCAAATGTTTGCCAGAAAGCAGGCTTAGCCCCTTTACATACTGCCGCTCAACTTGGAAATATTGAACTGATAATTTTATTGTTAGAACACGGCGCAGAAGTTTCTTTACGCATGGAAGGCGGAAAACTCCCTGCAGATTTAGCCGCAGAAAAGGGCTTTAATGAAATTGCCGAAATTTTAAGAGATGATGATTAATTAGTCTGGAATCCTGAGTCTTCAGTCCAAAGTCTGATCTGGCAGCCCTTTTCCATCATCCATAATACTTCTTACATTTTATTCCCAGATCCGCATTCGCATTCTTTTCATGTAGGTCCTGATATCGAGCACTACGGCAGCCAAAAAATAGAACAGTATAGGAAAACCTACCGCCAAAAATGACGAATAAATAAAAAACAGACGCACTTTGGCAGTACTCATATTCAGCTTATTGGCTAAATAGGTAGACACTCCAAAACTCTGCTGTTCAAAATAAGTTATAATTCTCTGGAACATGTTAAGCTTATTTTAAAAATCTTAATTGCACTACACTAAATTAAAACTGTCCGAAAACATGATTTGCTTTCAGAAATCTAATTTAGGAAAATTAATTGGTTAAATTTTAATGGCAAACCAAAACGCATTTATTCCAAAATTAATTTTTCGAAATCCTGCTTATCTTCATGTTTTATAAAAAGCGTTTGTTGTTCTTCCAATCCTGAAAACTTTTTGATTAATTCTGCCTTAAACTGATGGATATCGACATCTCTGTTTAAAATAACAGTTAAGGCATCGGCATTACCCCTAACCTCAATAATTTGACCAGGGTATAGTTCTTTTAGCTCATGTGGAAATTCCATAATACGGAAACAGATTATAGGGTGTAAAGTTTTACCGGAAAGCAGAAAAGCTTAAGCCTGTTTTAAAATTTTAATTCCAATACCACAAGATAAGCATTTTTTCTCATCGCAATATTGCTTTTTTAGCTGCAAAATTCCCTGAGAGGCAAATGCATTCGTCATCTTCACGCCCGCTTCAGTAAATTTATCGGTAATTGCATTTTGCTCAGCAGGCAAACTTTCTAACAGTTTTATTGCCCTACTGATAAAATATTGTGTTGCCGTATGTTTTCCATAAGCAAATAAAAACAGCGCTAAGGTGTTTAAAAGGATATTGTCTACTGATGTTTTTCCGATCTGGATATTTACGGAGGAAGCTACCTTTTTAAAATGATAATGTGTTTTCCAGTAATCGTTTACAGGCAGATCTTCAAATAAGGTTCGCAGCTCAACCACATCCTTTATTTCCATAATTTTAGAAAAAAGATGATTGGCTTTGACTATTAATGCTGCGAATTGTGCCAAACGAATGGTTGGGAAATTTTGTGGACGCATGCGCATAAATTTCCACAGAGAAACATCAATGGGTGTAAGGTTATATTTCTTTTGGAGAAACTGAAATTCGGCTTTTAACTTTCGGGGGTATTCTTCTTCAAAATGATCATTTAAAAAGCCTGCAGCACCAAAAACCAATGCTTCTACCTGCTGTGGATTGTTTTTATGTCTGGCATAAATATGCTGTGGAACTGCCTTGGCAAATAACTCAAAAGGCAGAGCGTTTATTTTGAATCCAAAATTACGGGCCATAAAACGGTAGAAAGTCTCATCCCAATTCCCGTTTAATTCATTTAAGGTTTCTGTAACAGCATTTGTTTTCTGCTCAAAACGCTCAACCAATGTTCTTGATAAAAAAGAATCTACGATTAACTCATCTACCCTTCCTATTTGGGCAATGCAAGGAAAATCAGTCAGGGTGAGGAACAGGTTTTCGTACTTGCTGATCAGATCCTTTGAAATCCGACTCTTCAGTTCTAAAACCGGCAAAATGGTTCCATCCATCCTGGTTATTTCAGCATCATGCTGGTAAACAACATGCAAGATTACGTTTTCATACGCAGGATTAACCTGGTGGTTGTGTTTTAACCAGTCAGATGATTTTAAATGAATTTCTACATTCCCCGCCCAGGTGGTATTACCAATTTCGATTTTTGCATGAAAAAAATCGGGACCAGAGTTTTTATTAAGCAAGCCCGGGTTTATGATTTTCAGATTTTCACCACGTGTGGTTTGCAGATCGTTAAAATCAAACGACCTGAATTGCCAAACGTAATGAAGAAAATCTTCTGGAAAATTCATCCTTGAAGATAATGAATTTATTTGGCTACAACTAACTTATACGTTTAAATTTTGAGCTTCTTTGGAGTAGTTGTTAAACACATAGGTAACCAAATAACGATTCTCAATTTTTTCGAATACAAAGTACCAGGTTGTTTTCTCACTAATATTAAAATGGATTAGCCAACTGCCATGTTGAGAAATAGCCTTTGGAGCACTATAATATTGCTTCTTCACGATTTTGCTTTCAGCTATATCAATCAATCTGATTACGTAATCTATAGCACTTTCGCGGATACTGAAATAGTTTTCGTAAAAAAGCACATCAACCAGTTCGTTAAGATAAAGCAGAACCGAGGGATTGAAGCGGACTATTTCCAAGGCAAGGCATTAATATGCTGAATGGCTGCTGCTTTAAATTCAGAAGCCGATAAACTTTCCTCCCACTTCGCATCAAAAGAAGTATGTGCTGCGGGTGTCTTTACATAAGCTACCTGCTCTTCATTAACCACCGGAAGCTGGCCTTGATTTAAAACCTGCATCAGTTCTTTTTTTTCGGCAGCTGAAAGGTTTTTTACATGCTCAAGTAACGATTTAAAGTCCATATCATCGAAAGGGTTAGTCATAGGCCAGGTCTAAGCATTAAATATAAGAAATTTTACGCAAAGAAAAAGGATGATCTATTGGCAAATAATCAATTATATACATTATTATAGCCTGTTTAAATTTTAGTCAATTACATTACTTCTCCTAGTTTGTCACACTGAGCGAAGTCGAAGTGCTTCTCTTAACTATAAAAAATTGTCTTCGACTACGCTCAGACTGACGTACGAAATAAATTTTACTTAATTTTAAACAGGCTCTTAATATTGAATTGTATACGATAAATTATTTCTCAAAGCAACAACCGATATTGAGTTTTTTTTTATACCAACCCTGCTTTAATCAAAATTTGCTCCATTTCCTGTTGCAGTTTTAAAGCTTCTTCTCTGGCTTTTTCGGCAAAGTCTTCTCCCTGGCTGGCATAGATAATCCCCCTTGATGAATTGATCAATAATCCGCATTGCGAGTTTAACCCATATTTACACACTTCATTTAAATCTCCACCCTGCGCGCCAACCCCTGGTACTAAAAGAAAGTGATCTGGTGCCAGTTTACGTACATCGCCAAATGCCGCACCGCGTGTAGCCCCAACTACATACATCATCTGCTCAGCTGTTGCCCAGGTTTGCGAGGTTTTAATCACTTTCTCGAACAGCCTGTCTGCTCCAATTTCCTGCAATTGAAAATCGGCATGCCCCGCATTCGAGGTTAAAGCCAATAGAATTACCCATTTATCTTTAAAAGTTAAAAACGGTGTTACCGAATCGCTACCCATATAAGGTGCAACGGTAACCGAATCGAAACTCATGTCAGATGATGCAGCGTTAAAAAATGTTTCGGCATACATGGCAGACGTATTTCCAATGTCGCCACGTTTAGCATCAGCAATAGAAAAAATATCCTGTGGAATATATTTCCAGGTTTCAATTAAGGTTTCCCAACCTTTTTTGCCATAACACTCATAAAAAGCAGTATTGGGTTTGTAAGCTACACACAAATCTTTTGTGGCATCAATAATTTGTTTATTGAATTCCAGAATCGGATTTTCGTATTTCAACAGGTGCTGTGGTATCTTATCTAACGAAGAATCTAATCCGACACATAAAAATGAACGTTTTTTTTGTATCTGCTCGAAAAGTTGCTGCTTTGTCATATATGGGCTTATTTGCTGCAAATATGAAGATTTTTAAGTTTTCTGAGCGACAAAATAATGCGCACATTAATTATTTTTATAAACATTTTAAACTTTTGCTTGCAGATTACGTTTCAAATACATACAATTGCACCATAATTTCTCAACCGTTTATCTGAATATCCCAGAAAAATTTATCAAGACTTGTTTTTTGTTACCATTTTTGAAAGCGATTGTCGCTTTGTATTCAGCTTATAAACAATATATGAAACATTTGAGTACATCCAATAACCAACTCATTTAGTTTTATAGCCTTAAGAACTTATGCACAATGAAAAGCCGGGCTTACATTAACACAAATATTTTTTAAGCCTATGCAAATTTATAACAGAAAACATCCGTTATAAACAAATGAAAAATTTCTTGAAACATATATATTTAGAATGTTTAGTAAAACAGAATTAAATGATAAGCTCACAACAGAATTACGTGAGCTAGCAAAAAGCTATGGCATTGAAGGTGCCGACTCCCTAAGAAAAATCGACCTTGTTGAGGTACTTTTACACCAGCAAGAAATTATAAATGCCGCTAAAGCTGGTGCAGACCCTTATAGCGAAACCGAACCTGTTGCAGCTACTCCTGCTCCTAAAACCAAAGCTGCAAAAGTACCAAAAGTTGCTGCTGCAGCGGCAGCCGCCGCTTCTACAGTGGTAGCTGATAAGCCTGCAGCTACTACAGCCGACAAGCCTGTTAAAAAAAGAGCAAGGTTAACAAAAGATGAGCCTGCAGCGCCGGTTGAAAGAAGAAGAGATGCGGTAACATTATTTGACGAGCCTCAACACCAACAACAGCCGGAAAGACAGCCTGACAGGATTGTTGAAGGTGAAGAAAGTGTAAAGCCAATCTCAGCTTTAATAGAAGAAAGTGCAGAAGTGCTTCCGGTTGCTCCAAAACAAAAACAAGAGCCTAAAGAAAAACAGGAAAAACCGCAGCGTGACGAAAATCGCCAGCAAAAACAACCAAGCGGTGGCAATCACCACAAAAACGAAAACAGTTACTCGAACTTAGATTTCGATAACGTAATTACAAATGAGGGTGTTTTGGAAATTATGCCTGATGGTTATGGTTTCTTGCGTTCGGCAGATTACAACTACTTAACTTCTCCTGATGATATTTATGTATCTCAGTCTCAAATAAAACTTTTTGGATTAAAAACCGGTGATACGGTAAAAGGTAGCATCCGTCCGCCAAAAGAAGGCGAAAAATACTTCCCTTTGGTTCGTGTAGAAACCATTAATGGCAGAATCCCTGCTGAAGTTCGCGACCGTGTTCCTTTTGATTATTTAACACCGCTTTTCCCAACAGAAAAATTAAATTTATTTACGGATAACAGCAATTACTCTACCCGTATTATGGATTTATTTACGCCAATTGGTAAAGGACAGCGTGGTTTAATTGTAGCACAACCTAAAACGGGTAAAACCAATTTACTGAAAGAAGTGGCTAACGCAATTGCTAAAAACCACCCTGAAGTTTATTTAATTATCTTATTAATTGATGAGCGCCCTGAAGAGGTTACCGATATGGCACGTAGTGTAAGGGCTGAGGTAATTGCCTCAACTTTTGATGAGCCGGCTGAGCGCCACGTTAAAATTGCCAATATTGTTTTAGAAAAAGCAAAACGTTTGGTAGAAAGCGGACATGATGTGGTAATCCTTTTAGATTCGATTACCCGTTTGGCCAGAGCTTATAATACAACAGCACCGGCATCAGGTAAGATATTATCAGGTGGTGTTGATGCAAACGCTTTACACAAACCAAAACGTTTCTTTGGTGCGGCACGTAACATCGAAAATGGTGGTTCATTAACCATTTTAGCTACTGCATTAACCGATACAGGTTCTAAAATGGACGAGGTGATCTTCGAAGAATTTAAAGGAACCGGTAACATGGAGCTTCAGTTAGACCGTAAATTATCTAACAAACGGATCTTCCCTGCAATTGATATTACGGCTTCAAGTACCCGCCGCGATGATTTATTGTTAGACAGAGATATTTTACAACGTGTATGGATTTTACGTAACCACCTTGCTGATATGAATAGCCAGGAAGCAATGGAATTTGTTCAATCTCAAATAAAAGGAACAAAAAGTAACGAAGAGTTCTTAATTTCGATGAACAGCTAGAAAAAGGTAAAATGTAAGATGGTAAATGGATAAAGTTTATATTCCATTTACCATCTTACATCTTCCATCTTACCATGATATGAAAAGGCATCTCCCTAATGCGATTACCTGTGCAAACCTTTTATCTGGTTGTATCGGAATCGTTTTTGCATTTAAAGGCAATTTAGAAACCGCAGCTTATTTCGTTATTTTATCCGGAATATTCGATTTTTTTGATGGCATGGTTGCCCGTTTATTAAATGTAAAATCGGCAATTGGTAAAGATCTTGACTCTTTGGCAGATATGGTAAGTTTTGGTTTTTTACCAGGGGTAATTATGTTTCACCTGTTAAAGGCAAGCGATTATTCATCTGAATACCTTCCCTATCTTGGTTTTATTATTACTGTTTTTTCGGCACTTAGACTGGCAAAATTTAATAACGATACAAGGCAAACAGAAGATTTTATTGGTTTGAATACACCTATGAATACCTTGTTTATTTGTTCATTGCCTTTTATTGCGCACGATTATCCACAGATTATTTCTTCCAGCATGTTGCTCATTGCTATTACGGCAATAACAAGCTTTTTATTGGTGAGCGAAATAAAAATATTCTCTTTAAAATTCAGCAATCTAAGCTGGGCGAAAAACAAAATTAAATTTATTTTTCTGATCCTATCGGCAGTATTGATTGCCTTTCTAAAATTTGCAGCTATTCCTTTTGTATTGGTATTGTATATTGCTTTGTCTTTTCTGCATTTTAGGGGAGCAACGCCAGATCAAAAGATTTAGTAGCTCTCGTTTTTGTGGAACAGCAGATGTGATTAAGTTAAAATATGTTGCCCAGAGGGATAATTTATTATATAAAAATCAATTTAAATGACGTAGAAGTATAAGGAGATAACTCCCTTAAGCTTTCGTCATTTCGAGCGGAGTGCAACGCAGTCGAGAAATCTGCCTAGATAGATCTCTCCGTTTCGCTGCGCTTCAGTCGAGATGACGACGCTTTTTATTGAAGTCTGTCAATGGAAAGTACGAGCTGGGCGATCCTACTATCAACCTTGGTCGCCTCCGTAAACATTAGAACCTGATACATCAAAGCTTTTTAACCTCAAGCGGATCGTCAATATTGCGACAGATAGACAAAATCGTTTCCCCCAGTACAGGATGTACAACGTCGGGGGCAATCTCAGCCAGAGGTTCCATCACAAATTTCCGGCTCTGCATATGCGGATGAGGTACCTGAAGTTTATCTGGAATATTGATAATTTCATTTCCAAAAAGAATCAGATCGATATCAATTAACCTTTCTCCCCATTTATCTTTTCTCACCCTGCCCAGTTCCTGCTCAATACCTAATGCAAGATCTAAAACTTCCAAAGCACTTAAATTAGTTTGTAAAGCTATTGCCTGGTTTAAAAATGCAGGTTGGTCAGTTTTGCCCCACGCTGCCGTTTCGTAAAGAGATGAGCTGGCTATTACCTTGCCAATTTTATCGTTCAATAGTTCGATGGCCTTTTTCAAATTTGCCTCCCTGTTACCTAAATTTCCACCCAGTAACAAATAAGCCGTACTGTACTCTAAAGCTTGATTAAGCATCATGTATTTTTATATCTTTACAGTACAAAATTAAAACATTTAAATGAGAGAATTCTTTAAGTATTTATTTGCCTCTATGTTGGGCTTTTTCTTATCGATAGTAATTGTATTTATTATCTGCTTCGTAGTTGTAGTGGGTTTAATATCTTCAATTGATAGCGACAAAACAGTTGTGGTATCGAACAATTCGGTACTATTTTTAAATTTGGATCAAGCCATTACCGAGCGTACACCTAAAAATCCATTCGGAAACCTGCCAATTGTTGGAGGTGAAGAAAAAGAAGCTATAGGCTTAAACGACTTCTTAAAAGCGCTGCAAAAAGCCAAAACAGATGATAATATCAAATGTATTTACCTGAATGTGAGCAGTCCGAATGCCGGATATGCAACTTTGCGTGAGGTGAGAAATGCACTGATTGATTTTAAAAAATCACATAAAAAAATTATCGCCTACAGCGAAGTATATACCCAGGGTGCTTATTATTTGGCTTCTGTTGCTGATAAAGTATATTTAAATCCAGAAGGAGCGCTAGAATTCAAAGGATTTAGCTCTGAATTAACTTTCTTTAAAGGAACATTAGAAAAAGTTGGTGTAGAAATGCAGGTTATCCGTGTAGGAAATTACAAAAGTGCAGTTGAGCCATTTATTCTGGATAAAATGAGCGATTATAACCGTAAACAGGTTACCGCTTATGTTGGTGGTTTATACAATACTTTCTTAACCGATATTGCGCAAAGCAGAAATATCCAAAAAGATAGTCTGTATAACATTGCTGATAATTACAAAGTGCAGCAGCCACAGGATGCAGTAAACTTTAAAATGATTGATGCTTTAAAGTACAAAGATCAGATTTTAGAGGAATTAAAAGGGTTGTCTGGCAGAACCAGAGGAGAGAATATTCGTGCAGTTTCGATTAACGATTATGCCAAAAACAATAGCGATACAGGAGAGGGAAAAGATAAAGTTGCCGTAATTTATGCCAATGGTGAAATTAACGGAGGAGAAGGTTCTGATAACCAGATCGGTTCAGAGCGCATTTCCAGAGCGATCAGAAAGGCTCGTTTAGATGACGACATTAAAGCGGTTGTACTCCGTGTAAACTCTCCCGGAGGTAGCGCTTTAGCTTCAGACGTGATCTGGAGAGAGGTTGTGCTTACCAGAAAGGAAAAGCCGGTTATCGCATCCTTTGGCGATGTGGCCGCATCAGGCGGTTATTATATTGGTTGCGCTGCCGACAGTATTTTTGTACAACCGAATACCATTACCGGTTCTATTGGTGTATTTGGTATCATTCCGAACTTCCAAAATTTAATGACCAACAAACTCGGAATTACATTTGACGGTGTTAAAACGGGTAAATATGCTGATATTATGGCTACCAACCGCCCTATGACTGCAGGTGAAAGATTCATCATCCAGAATGAATTAAACAGAATTTATAGCGGTTTTGTAAGCCGTGTGGCCGATGGCAGAAAGAAAAGTAAAGCCTATATTGATAGCATTGGCGGTGGCCATGTTTGGATTGGGACTGATGCTGTTCAAATTGGGCTGGCTGATAGAATTGGAAGTTTTAATGATGCCATTAAAGCAGCCGCTAAAAAAGCTAAAATAAAGAATTATAAGGTTGTAGAATATCCGGATGTAATTGACCCATGGAAATCGCTAATGGATGAAGGTACAGACAGAGTTAAAACGTACTATACCAAACAGGAACTTGGCGATAATTATATGCTTTACCAACAAATGAAAAAGGTAATTGCAAGTTCTGGAATTCAGGCCCGCATGCCGTTTGAAGCAGTTATTAAATAGGGAATTATGTAAGATGGAAAATGGATGATGGAAGGCTAGAATTCGCATAAAAGGGTTGATGGTTCATAGTTAAATGGTTAATAGCCACGTTGGTATAACATACTAAACAATTAACCATGAACTATCAAACCATGAGCTAAAAAGCCCATTATCCATTTTCCATCCTACCTCTTACATCTTACATCTCCCCCTAATTAACCGATTTCCACTCCGGGTGCAAAGTAAGGTAAGTAGCGTTAACCGAAGTATTTACCGGATGTACCGTTAAAGAAATGCTTTTCCCTTTTAAAAATTCAAAGCCAATCCCATCTTTTTTGGCATCATAAACCGTAACCGTATCTTTATCTTCATTTAAATAGGAAGATAGTTTTTCAATAGCTGGAAATTTCTTTTTTGTATCTTCAAGGGTAGTACCTGTTGCCAAACCATCTTTTGTTTTAAACTTATTAGCGGTAATCCTGATCTGTTTTACATCTTTTACAAGCATACTGGTATCCCGGTAAGAAGAATATACCGCAATTTCGTTAGGATGCTTTCCTGTCGAATCGTTACTGTACCAAATCCCCCAGGCTTTTCCCATTGCAGCATCGCCAGCATCAGGTCTTCCAAGTTTTTCTCCTACCTCTTCCATATTTTCGCCTAAAGAAATTTCGCCAATGGATTTACCGGCTACAATTAGAAACCGTGTATCCATAGCTTCTGCTGTGGCCGGTTTTAGGTTACTTACCGAATCCGTCTTGTGCTGATCATTTTTATTGGCAGATTGGCATGCAGCCAAACTTATAGTTAATCCTAAAAAGGCAAGTTTTATATTTTTCATGAGTGTAAAACAACAATTAATAAAAATTGTGTTTTAATTTGTGCGCTCTTAAGGATTTGAGGCATTATTTCCTAATTTTACCCCTTATGGAAAATAAGACCATCGCCCGCACCTTACGCCTCTTATCGCAGCTTATGGAACTGCATGAAGAAAATCCTTTCAAGATTAAATCTGTTGCAAATGCCTATTTTAAAGTAGATAAACTGCCCTTTGCATTAAAAGACAAACCTTTAGATGAACTGGACAAAATTGAAGGTATTGGTAAAGGGCTGGCTTCCAAAATCATAGAACTTCTCCAAACAGGAGAATTAAAAGAACTTAACGAAATTCTGGAGAAAACACCAGAAGGTGTGGTAGAAATGCTGGCCATAAAGGGCATCGGACCGAAAAAGATATTCATTATCTGGCGTATGCTTGGGATAGAGAGCATTGGTGAACTTTACTACGCCTGCAACGAAAACCGATTAATTGAAGCCAAAGGTTTCGGTTTAAAAACCCAGGAAGAAATTAAAAATGCCATTGAGTTTAAGCTGGCTGCCAATGGCAGGTTCTTATATGCGCAGGTAGAAGGTTTTGCCAAAACCTTATTTACACAACTTGCTGATTGGACTGGAAAAATTGACAACAGTGCGCTTTTGGGTTTCGGTGGTCAATACCGCAGGGCGTGCGAAATTATCGACGAACTGGAAATTGTGATCGGTGCTGAACAAATTGGCACCCTTAAACAAAACTTACCTGCTTTCGAACCACTTTCGCTTATCGAAGCTGAAAATGCTTTCATCTGCACTACCGAAGCAGGTTTTAGAATCAAGATTTACCTGGTAGAAAAAGCTGATTTTTATTTGCAATGGTTCAAACTCACCGGAAATACCGAACATGTTGAAAAAGTATTGACTTTAGCCGGCGATGGACCTTTCGCAAATGAAGAAGAAATTTACAGCAAGGCAGGTTTAGCTTTTATCGAACCTGAACTACGCGAAGATTTTGATGAAATAGAACTGGCTAAAGCTGATAAACTCCCCAACTTAATCCAATATGAAGATTTAAAAGGCAGTTTGCACAACCACTCTACCTGGAGCGATGGTGTGCATACTTTAGAGCAGATGGCCGTATATTGCAAAGAGCACTTAAATCTTCAATATTTAGGAATCTGCGACCACTCTAAAACCGCAGTTTATGCAAAAGGTTTGAATGAGCAGCGTGTTTTCGGCCAGCACCAGGAAATAGACGAGCTTAATAAAAAACTCGCTCCCTTTAAAATCTTCAAAGGTATTGAGAGTGATATTTTAAGTGATGGCTCATTGGATTATTCGGATGATATTTTAAAAACATTTGATTTTGTGGTAGCTTCTGTTCACAGCAATTTACGCATGGACGAAGCAAAAGCAACGGCACGTTTATTAAAAGCCATCGAAAATCCATATACCACTATTTTAGGACATCCAACTGGCCGTTTATTGTTAAGCAGAGCCGGATACCCGATAGATTATAAAAAGATTATTGATGCCTGCTCCGCCAACAAAGTGGTAATTGAAATCAATGCCAACCCTTTACGTTTGGATTTGGATTGGCGTTGGCACCGCTATGCTTTAGAGAAAGGTGTTCTATTATCTGTAAACCCAGATGCACACCGTACGGAAGGTTTCCACGACATGCATTACGGTATTTTAGTGGCCCGCAAAGGCGGCTTAAGTGCCAATAAATGTTTAAATGCTTTTTCTTTAGAAGAGATAACGGTGTATTTTGATAGCAAGAAGGGTTAGCGGTTAGCGGAAAACATACTATAAATTAAGCTGTTTAAATTTTACAAAATAAATCTGTGTAATCTTATAATCTGTGTAATCATCCCGTCAGGAAAAAAATCAATCTATTCAATCTTTTAATATCTTTGCCTCATGATAAGTGAAATTGCCAACCGCATATTTAATCAGGTAATTACAGACTACCACAAGTTTGATGATATTGATCATGCGGTTGAAAACCCGTATGATGCTGAAAGTTTAGAGCATCTTTTTTATCTAAAAAACTGGATCGATACTGCCCAGTGGCACATGGAAGATGTAGTGCGTAATCCACAGATTGATCCTGTTGAAGGTTTGAGCTGGAAAAGACGTATCGATGCACAAAACCAGGTGCGTACCGATATGGTGGAGTTTATTGATGGTTATTTCTTAAATCTCTATCAGGGAATTGCAGCTTTGCCAGAAGCAAAAATCAACACAGAAAGTCCGGCATGGGCAATTGACAGGCTTTCAATCCTGGCCTTGAAAATTTACCACATGAAGGAAGAAGCCGAGCGCGAAAGTGCATCGGCTGAGCACCGTGCACAATGCCAAACTAAATTAAATGTATTGTTATCACAACGCGAGGATCTTTCAACCAGCATTGATGAATTATTGGCCGATATTGAAGCTGGTAAGAAATACATGAAAGTGTACAAACAAATGAAAATGTATAACGATCCGAGTTTAAACCCGGTATTGTATAATAAAGCATAACAGTTCAAATCGTCATTGCGAGGCACGAAGCAATCCTACTACTTTCGCTATTCAAACCCATAGCTTTAAGATTGCTTCGTGCCTCGCAATGACGAACTACTTGGAAAATATGGCCGCAACCCAAAAAATTATCGTTTTACGCTTTTCGGCAATGGGCGATGTGGCCATGGTAGCCTCCGTTTTACAAGAATTTTCGGAGCAGAACCCGGCGGCCGAGCTCATTATGATTAGCCGGCCTGCTTTTAAACCATTTTTCGATCATATCCCCCATCTCACCTTCCATCCTATCCAGCCAAAAACCATTCATAAAGGGATAGATGGACTATATAAACTTTACCAGGAACTCCGCAGCTACAAACCAGATGCGATAGCCGATTTACATGATAATTTAAGGAGCAGGGCAATTTCTACCTTTTTTCGTTTAACCGGAACAAAAATTAAACGAATTAATAAAGGAAGGGCTGAGAAAAAGGCATTAACCCGTACTAACAATAAGATTTTTAAACCGCTCAAAAAAACTGTAGAGCGTTATGCTGATGTTTTCCGCGAATTGGGTTTCAACATTAAACTCAGTCACCAAATTAATAAATCAGCACAAGCGCTACCTAAAAAAGCTGAGGCTTTATTTAGTGATAAAACCACAAAAAAAATCGGCATCTCTCCTTTCGCACAGCATATTTATAAAGTATATGCTTTAGAAAAAATGGAAGAAGTAATTGCTGCGTTAAGTGATCTTGGCTACAAAATACTGGTTTTTGGAGGTGGTAAAGAAGAACAGGAAATAGCTGAAAAATGGACTATAAAGCATAAAAACACCCAAAATTTAATTGGTAATTTTAACTTAACGGAAGAGCTTGCCATCATCTCAAACTTAGATCTAATGTTGAGCATGGACTCATCAGGCATGCACATGGCATCGCTAGTTGGCGTACCTGTGGTATCAGTTTGGGGACCAACACATCCTTACGCCGGCTTTTTAGGTTATGGGCAACTGGAAAGCGATTGTATTCAGATCGACCACCCTAGTAGGCCAAATTCTATTTATGGAAACAAACCCTGCCTTTGCGGTGTTGAAAACTGTATAGATTTAATTCATCCTGAAACAATTGTAAATAAAATTAAAGAGAAATTAAATGGCTAAGCAACTACTTTTGGTCCGTCATGGCAAATCGGATTGGGGAAATTTAGATTTAAAAGATTTCGACAGACCGTTAAATAAACGCGGCAAGGAAAACGCTCCCGAAATGGCCGAAAGACTGGTTAATAAGGGTTTTAAAATAGACTTGATTGTTAGTAGCCCGGCAAAAAGAGCTAAATCTACAGCTAAATATTTTGCAGAAGCTTATAACATCGACCAGATCCAGTTCGAAGAATCTATTTACGAGGCCAATACTTCAGCTTTGCTTAAAGTGGTTAATGGCTTGGATGATGATGCTGAAAATGTAGTGATGTTTGGTCATAATCCTGGTTTCACAGATTTTGCGAACGAGTTATGCGATGCAGACATCTACAACATTCCAACTGCAGGCATGGTATTAATTTCTTTTCCTTTTGATTCGTGGCAGATGGTAAGCAAAGGAACAGGAGAATTGGTATTTTTTGATTACCCTAAGAATAGTGATGAAGTTTAAGGCTTTTTACCATTAAGGAGTTAAGCGTATTAAGGTTTAAATTCTTATAGATTGGCTTCAACGAACAGAATATAAACTTCTAACGGCTTAGACGTATTTGGCGCTAGAAAGGTTTTCGCGACCAGCACAATCCACAGTTAAATAAACCCGATGGGAACGAATGCCGATTTTTCTTCGGCAGCAGGGACAGCGGGGCTGAATGTTCCAAGAACTACTGAACGAACATTTCCAAAAAAAAATCGCCGCACTTAAATTATCGCAATTTAGATAAGCATACTACAAATTAAATAATCGTTAAATAGTTCTCGTTGCAACGAGGATTAGTGAGAGACGCATTTGTAATGCAAATTAAGTGCATAGAAGCGATAGAATCGCTATTCTCTTGCATCCTCGTTACAAACGAGGACGATAGATAATCGCCCAACTTAAATTATCACAATTTAGATAAGCATATCACAAATTAAATAATCTTTAAATAGTTTTCGTTGCAACGAGGATTAGTGAGAGACGCATTGTAATGCAAATTAAGTGCATAGAAGCGATAGAATCGCTATTCTCTTGCATCCTCGCTACAAACGAGGACGATAGATGATCGCCCAACTTAAAAATTATCGCAATTTAGATAAGCATACTACAAATTAAATAATCTTTAAATAGTTTTCGTTGCAACGGGGATTAGTGAGAGACGCATTTGTAATGCAAATTAAGTGCATAGAAGCGATAGAATCGCTATTCTCTTGAATCCTCGTTACAAACGAGGACGATAGATGATCGCCCAACTTAAATTATCACAATTTAGATAAGCCTATCACAAATTAAATAATTTTATTACCTTTGAATATATAGAACGAAAATCTGGCAATAGACATTTCGGTGAATTCATAACCTAAACTCCTCTGGTTATTTCATAATTCGTATCGCCAGAAAATTTATCCATTAATTTATCTGTACATGAATTTTGATTATAATACTACGCGTAGCCATTTAATTTTATCTGAATATGGCCGTAACGTACAAAATATGGTGAAGTATATCTGCGAATTACCCACCATTGAAGAACGTAATAAATATGCCCAGGCGGTTATTGACCTGATGGGTTTTTTGCAACCACATTTGCGTGATGTTGCCGATTTTAAGCATAAACTTTGGGATCACTTACACATTATTTCTGGTTATCAGATTGATGTGGATAGCCCATACCCAAAGCCATTAATAGAAAATGCTTACATTAAACCAGCACCACTGGCCTATCCTCAGCAAAGAATTACCTATAAACACTATGGTAAAACGGTTGAAAATCTGATCGAAAAAGCCATGCGCGAAGAAAATGCCGAAATTAAGAAGGCAATGGTTCAGAGCATCGCAAACTTTATGAAAATGGCTTATGTTACCTGGAATAAGGATAATGTGAGCGATGATACTATTATTAAAGATCTAAAATATCTTTCTGGCGGATTGTTGTCACTTGATGAAGGTGTTAACCTGGCGAAGGTAGAATTTAGAGCGCAAAATCCTCGTCAAAGCAATAATAACAATAACCGGGGCAGAAGCAACAATAATAACAACAACGGTAAAAACCGTCAGAACAATAATAACAACAATAATCGTCAGCGTAACAACAACAATAAACCTAAATATTAAGGGTGAAGGGTAAAAGGCATAAGATGGAAGGTTAAAAACCGACATCAGTACTTGATACCTGATACTAAATACAAAAAAATATGAACGCATTTGAAATAACAGGCGGAATTAAATTAAAAGGCGAAATCACTCCCCAAGGTGCCAAAAACGAAGCATTACAGATTTTATCTGCAGTATTGCTTACTGAAGAAAAAGTTACCATCAGCAATATCCCTGATATTAAAGACGTAAACAAACTGATCGAGTTATTGGGCGATTTGGGCGTTACTGTTGAACGCATTAATAAAGACACCTATACCTTCGAAGCCAAAAATATCGATTTAAATTTCTTTGAATCTGATACTTTTAAAGCTAAAGGTGGTGGTTTACGTGGTTCGATTATGATTGTAGGACCATTATTGGCACGTTTTGGCAAAGCAGCAATCCCGAAACCAGGTGGTGATAAAATTGGTCGCAGAAGATTGGATACCCACTTTATTGGTTTCGAAAAACTAGGTGCAAAATTCGTTTACGATAGCAAAAAGGCTTTCTTTAACGTTGATGCCACCAATTTACAAGGTGCTTATATTCTATTAGATGAAGCATCGGTAACCGGAACAGCAAACATTGTAATGGCCGCTGTTTTAGCTAAAGGTACCACTACCATTTACAATGCAGCCTGCGAACCATATTTACAACAACTTTGTAAGATGCTTAACCGCATGGGCGCAAAAATTTCAGGCATAGGCTCAAACCTGCTTACTATTGAAGGTGTTAAAGTATTGGGTGGAACCGAGCACAGAATGCTGCCTGATATGATCGAAATTGGCTCTTTCATTGGTATGGCCGCAATGACAGAATCGGAAATTACCATTAAAGATGTTTGTTACGATGAGCTTGGCGTAATACCAGAGGTTTTCAAAAAACTAGGGATCAAACTAGAGCGTCGTGGCGATGACATTTACGTACCATCGCAAAAACACTATGAAATCGACACCTTTATTGATGGTTCTATTTTAACCATTGCCGATTCGCCATGGCCAGGTTTTACACCTGATTTATTGAGTATTGTTTTGGTTGTGGCTACACAGGCAAAAGGAAACGTGCTCATTCACCAGAAAATGTTCGAGAGCCGTTTGTTCTTCGTGGATAAACTGATTGACATGGGTGCACAGATCATTTTATGCGATCCACACCGTGCAACCGTTAATGGTATTGATAAGAAATATAAACTTCGCGGAATCAGCATGACTTCTCCTGACATCAGGGCCGGAGTTTCATTGTTAATTGCAGCTTTATCTGCTGAAGGTAAATCGACCATTTATAACATCGAACAGATTGAACGTGGCTATCAGGATATCGATACCCGTTTACGTGCTTTAGGTGCGCAAATTAAGCGTGTAAATGCTGATGCGCCAAGTCACTAAGGTAGAAGGTTTGAAGGTGGAGGGTTTAAGGTAAAACCCAAACCGAAAATAACATAAAGAAAAACGTCCGGGAATAATTACCGGACGTTTTTTATGGTTTTTCGTCATCTCGACTGAAGCGCAGCGAAATGGAGAGATCTAACTTGACAGATTTCTCGGTTCCGTTGCACTCCACTCGAAAGGACGTATCGAAAGGGATAACTCCTTGAAAGATCCTGAAACAAGTTCAGGAGGACGATCGTAGGAATTACACCATCATCCATCTCACATTTCCCATCTTACACCATCCATCTTACATCATCCATCTTACATCCACTTACCCTGATATCGCATTAATAATATCGTACTGAGTGATGATCTCAATCTTTCCAGATTCATCTTCCACTAAAACTGCTGAGTTTTCTTTATTAATCAACGAAGAAATTTTATCAATCGACGTATTCAAATCTACAAATGGGAAAGTAGCCGTCATAATTTCAGAAATCGGAGCTGATTTTAGTCCTGGATTTTCAAGTAATGCAGATAAAATATCACTTTCGGCAATTTTACCCACAATCATTCCTTGCTGAGTTACCGGAATTTGGGAGATATTCATCGACTTAATGGTATTAATAGCTTCGAGCACTGATTTCTGGGCATCAAGTGTTACAATTTCTGTATTTTCTTTTTTAGCCAGAATTGATTTAGCAGTTAATTTTTCGTCCTGTAAAAATCCACGTTCACGTAACCAGTCTTCATTATACATTTTACCCATATAACGACTGCCGTGATCATGAAAAATAACAACAACCACATCTTCCGGCTTCAGTTTATCTTTTAACTGGATTAATCCACCAATAGCAGCACCGGCAGAGTTACCCACGAAAATGCCTTCTTTACGCGCAATATCGCGTGTCATTAAAGCAGCATCTTTATCGGTAACCTTTTCAAATAGGTCGATTACATCAAAATTTACGTTTGCAGGAAGGAAATCTTCGCCGATACCTTCTGTGATGTAAGGGTAAATTTCATCCTTATCAAATATACCTGTTTCTTTATATTTTTTGAAAACTGAGCCATAGGTATCAATTCCCCAGATTTTAATATCCGGATTTTTTTCTTTCAGATATTTCCCCGTTCCGGAAATGGTTCCGCCTGTACCTACACCAACTACCAGGTGTGTAATTTTCCCTTCTGTTTGTGCCCATATCTCAGGACCGGTTTGCTCATAGTGCGCCTGTGAGTTGGCTAAATTATCATATTGATTAGGTTTCCATGAATTTGGAACTTCACGTTCTAAACGCGAAGAAACAGAATAATATGAACGGGGATCTTCCGGTTCAACGTTTGTGGGACAAACGATTACCTCGGCACCAAAAGCACGTAAAGCATCAACCTTTTCTTTAGATTGTTTATCAGTTGTAGTAAAAATACATTTGTAACCCTTAATAATGGCTGCCATAGCCAGGCCCATACCTGTATTACCTGATGTTCCTTCTATAATTGTACCACCTGGCTTTAGTTTACCACTTTTCTCGGCATCCTCAATCATTTTAACCGCCATCCGGTCTTTAATTGAATTACCTGGATTAGTAGTCTCTATTTTCGCCAGAATTGTTCCCGGAACTCCTTTTGTTATTGTATTTAATTTAACTAATGGCGTATTGCCAATCGTTTCTAAAATATTATTGTACCACATATCACAAAATTAAGCAATGGCATTAAGTATTTTACAAACTATATTTTATTTGAAATATAATTTTGATAATTAAAATTTAAAAGAATTTAATTGCATAATCTATAATTATGATAGGCAATATAGGCTGATTATTGGGTAAAATGCAATTTCAAAAGGAGGTTCGTTTCAACATTAGTGAAACGGAATATAGAAATCTAATATCTAGACCCATTACACCAACTTGTAAATTTTCCCTGGTAACGAAACAATAACACCCTGCATCTCTAAGGTAAGAATTACAATGGCCAGTTTACTTTGCTGAATATTCAAGTGCGTGCAAAGTTCATCGATAGAAAGCTGACCATTTTGTAAGGCGCTAATAACCCGCTGCTCATTAGGCGTAAGGCTTAGCTGTAAGGTTGTTTGTTGAACATGATGCTTTACCTTTACCTCATCATCCCAGCCCAGGTAATAAATCAGGTCATTAGCATTGGTGATTAATCCGGCTCTATTGGTCTTAATCAGGAAATTACATCCTTCTGAAAAAACGTCATTTGTTCTACCCGGAAAAGCATACACATCCTTATTGTAAGAATTTGCGATTTCTGCGGTAATCAGGGCTCCACCTTTTATTGATGCTTCAACAACCACGGTAACATCTGCAATGCCGGCAATAATCCGGTTTCTTTGTGGAAAATTAGGCCGGTCAGGATTGGTCAGGATTGGAAACTCGGTGAGCAGGCCTCCATTCAAAACCATTTTCTGAGCAACTGTTTTATGAATTTTTGGATACATCCGGTCTAAACCATGACCAAGTACCCCAACAGTAGGAATATGATTTGCAAGGCATTCTTTATGGGTGGTTACATCAATGCCATAAGCCAGGCCACTAACAATTAAAACATGATATGGCGCTAAAACTTCGCACAATTCCTTACAGAGATTTTTTCCATAACTTGTTGCATTGCGGGTTCCAACAACGCTGATGATACGCTGCTGGTTAAAATCAACTGTACCTTTGGCATAAAGCAGGATGGGCGAATCGATACAATTCTTTAACCTTTTAGGATATCTCTCGTCTGAAAAAAACAATACTTCTATCCCATGTTTTTCAATAAAATCCAATTCTTGCCTGGCTCTGATCAAGGCATCGGTACCACGAATGGCTTCAATTGTTTTTTCTCCAATGCCTGGAATCTGCAAAAGTTGCTTTTTATTTGCCGAAAATATTTGCTCGGCACTTCCACAATAGGCAAGAAGGTTTTTGGCCGTTACCGGCCCGATAGATTTAATAAAGGTTAAGGCAATTTTATGTAGCGTGCTCATAATGTAATAAGGTTAAATAAATTCGGGATGATTTATTTCCTTAAAGCAAGCTTAAAAATCAATGTCAATTAAACTTTTTAACGGAATATGAATATTGTTTTTTAGCTGTATATATTTCTCTGTTACTGCCCAAACGGTGGTATCAACACGTTTAGGGCCGATGGTTGTATTAAAAGTAATGACGGCTTTTGATTTGAATTCATTACCTAACCTTTGCGCTTCATCAAGTTTGGTTTGCAGTTCATGGGAGTGATCTTCCTTAGCATTGATGATATTTAAATAACTGATATGTTCCTTTTCTACAATTTCTATTGGCATGAGTCTCTTTAACGATTAATGTTAAACAAGCTTATCAATTTTTTATAAAAAAAGCAATACTTATTTACTCAAAAATTGCAGTAACTATATAAAAAGAGCCAGATTTGAGATACAAAACTGGCCCTTTCAGAAAAAACATTAATAATTATTTAAACTTCAGCTTTCTGGTTTCAACCATTCCTTTAAATTCATGGTCCATTTTACCAGACAAATCTTCAACACGGGTTTTAGATAGTGGTGCGGTACTGCTAATGGCATTGTCTTTCAGTAAAGCAGAGAAATTTCCATTGGCAGAATAATATAAAGCCTGTGCCAGCATATTTTCTGAGGTATCTCCAAAATCTTTGGTTACATCATCAAAAATATCTTTATCAACAGCCATTCCATCGAAGTAACCACCTTGATTTAATTGATTTTTGGTTTCAAACTGTGGAATATATAAGTCGTTTTTATCAATACGGATAGAGAAAAAGCCAACTGGTTTGCCATAAGTTTTCTTGCCGATCAATTTAACATCGATTACAGGTTTCAAATTATTAATCAACAGCTCACTGGCAGATGCTGTTCCCCCTGTTACGATAAAGTAAACCCTTGTTAAGCCATTAAGCGAACCACGTTTAGCAAAAACCTCCTGGTTTCCGGCTGCAACTGTAGGTTTATAAGAATAATCGAAATACGAATACAAACGGGTAACATTATCGCTGCCTTTAGCATAAAACTTCTGGTTTTGAAGAATTGTAGCTTGATCATCCTGCATGGTTTGTGTCCAGTAAGTGGTATACATTACTTTACCATTTTGTGTAGAAGGTGCAATCAGGTTGGCAAAGGCCTCTGATGTTTGTACCGATCCACCACCATTATACCTTAAATCTACAATTAGTTCGGTAATACCGTCTGTAGTAAATTGAGTAAAAGCCTTATCCAGCAAAGGCGCAGAATTTGTTGTAAACGTGTTAAAAACAATATACCCAACTTTTTTAGCACCGATAGTGTATGTCTTACTAAATAATATTGGGTTAACATTATATTCAGCCTTAGTTACCGTTACATCCTGAGTAGTCTGATCAGGTTTTAAAACAGTTAAGGCAACAGTAGTACTGGATCCAAAAATCGCATTCACTACATAATTAATACTGGCATCACTAGTATTTATAGTTGAATTACCATTAATTTTTATAATCTGATACCCTCTTTTTAGTTCCTGACCGGCAGCAGGTGATGCAGCATACACATATTTAATCCTCAAATCGTTATCTCCTGCAAAAAACACCGAAAATCCAAAATCACCATTCACGCCCCCCAACTGACCAGCAACAGAGCCATCATCTATAAAAGAATATTTAGGAGAGGTTGAACGCTCTACATACTCGTATGGTTTGTTTGTTTGCGGATTAATTGCAATCTGAGTCATTGCATACAACAATTTCTCATTGGATGAAAAAGCTCTTGGATTGAATTTATCGTATGTAGGCAAACTCTTATTCCAGTAATACGTTTGCTTGGCGTACAGAAAGATAGAGTCTTTAGTGAGTAGTGTCCGATCGCTGGTTGGTGTTTGCAACAGATTGGATTCAACATCTGTATTGGCGTCAGGATTATTATTCGATTTTTTACACGACACGGTAAATCCAACCACAATAAGCAAAGCACATAAAAATGCATTTTGCGAAATAAATTTTCTAAGCATATTTACTTGTAAATTTCTAGTGACACAATATACGGCAAATTAATTAATTTAGATTGTAGCTCATCAAATTTATTTGCACCAACAACTAACGCCTGGTTAGGCGATAAATTATTGCTGTTTAGTATGTTCTGAAAAATTTCTGCTTTAGATTGACCAAGTTCATCAACAAAGTATACGGTTAGATATTGCTCCAGCCCATTCCACTCTGTTTGCTTAATTTTATTAAGTTGTTGCTCAGGGTTGCCAGCCGTTACAATAACAATTTGTTTACGGTCTACTACAAGTTCCTGCATAAATTCGAGCATATTTTTATAAAGCAAAAGCTTTAAAGGCAAGCGGGCATTTTGATGCAGGAGGTCGAAATTATACTTATATTTTGGATCAATGCCGAACTGGTTCGCCGTTTTTTCAAAAAGCATTTCTGCGCCATTATTTTCATATTCGCTACGCATAAAATCGAGAATGGGGTGTGCGTTTTTTTGCTCGGTGTACTCTATAAACTGGGCAAACAAATAATAAACCTGTAGTAAGTAATCTTTCTCCGGAAATAGCACATCATCTAATTCAAAAATTACGATTTGCTTATCTTTAACGTATTGGTTTGCCTCCATGTTAAATTGTAAAAAGTTTTAAATCATCAGCATTATTAAAGCCAAAAACCCCATTCAGGTTTGAAGAAGCATTTACAGGAACAAGGCGCTCTTCGGTTGAAAAAATCCGGTCACCATGAATAAACACCGCAAAATTCTGATAAGTAATCTTTTCTGCAGTTAAATAGTCAGCAATTACATCAGCATTTGGCAAAAGTACCTGGATTCCATACTCCCCAAAAAGCACTGCAGATTTAGCCAGAGGCAAAACCTCATACTCATGCAAAGGGATAATACAATCTATGGCTTCTGTGATGCAAAAATTTAATAGGATATGAGCAATGCTATCTTTATTGAGCAGCCCCAGCGATGAAAAGGCATAGTTTTCAGTAACTATCGCCGGCACATCACCATAATCAGCCAGTAGCACAAAATGGCTGGGGAAAGCTTTCATCAGCTTCAAAGCCTTGGCATTGTTCCCCCCTGTTATCAGTATTTTCAAGGTATAATGATTGAATGAATAAATTAGTAATTAATGAATGATTAAGTGATCGAATGAATGAATTAGAGAATAATCATAACCTTAGACAATTAAACCGTCTTTCATACTCACTACACGGTCGCTGGTTTTTGCAAGGTGTTCGTTGTGCGTAACAATTACAAACGTTTGCTGGAAATTATCACGCAACGTCACAAACAGCTGGTGTAATCCTGCTGCATTTTCAGAGTCTAAATTCCCTGAAGGTTCATCAGCCAATATAATTGAAGGATTATTGATCAACGCCCTCGCAATGGCCACCCGTTGTTGTTCACCGCCAGACAGCTGATTGGGCTTATGCTGCCCCCTATCTTTAAGCCCGAACATATCTAACAGCTCAAGCGCCCTGTTTTCAGCCTGTTTTTTATTGGTTTTGGCAATAAATGCCGGAATACAGATATTTTCGATAGCACTAAATTCGGGCAACAAATGATGGAACTGAAATACAAATCCGATATTCTGATTTCGGAAAGTACTCAACAAATCGCCATTTAATTTATTTATAACCGTACCTTTTAGTTCTACAAATCCTTCATCAGGTTTATCCAATGTCCCTAAAATATGTAACAAAGTACTTTTACCTGCACCAGAAGGCCCAATAATACTTACAATCTCCCCTTTTTGTACTTCAAAATTAACGCCTTTTAAAATTTGCAGATTTCCGTACGATTTTCTTATTCCAGTGGCTTTTAGCATGCCTCAAATTTAGTAAAATGGTTTGTTAGTTCAATAGTTCATTGGCCAAAGGTTTATTGGTTCATAGTTGATGGTTTATTAGTTCATGGTTACTTTTCCAATAGTTTAATCGTTTATTGATTCATGAATAATCGCCTAATAGTTGATTAGCTTACGCTTTAACTGACAATAGTTTATTGCATGTTTCACATTGATTATTAAACAATTACCATTAAATATATCTCTTGAATATTCAGACTATCAGCCATGAACTATGTGACCATTAACCAACTACTAACCTACCATTAACCCAAAAAAAACAAAAAAGATTTGCAGATATCAATTTTCTATTTAACTTTGAAAAACAAAGCACTTTTAAAATGAACACTCCGGAAGAACAATTGAATACCCTGAAAGATATCAGACAAATGATGGATAGATCATCAAGATTCATTTCTTTAAGTGGATTATCTGGTGTTTTTGCAGGCGTTATCGCTTTAATTGGGGCTTATTTTGCAAATGATGAAATTAACAAATTCATTAATAAACGGGGTTACGGTTATGGCGTAGATGGAGAAATGGACCTGGAATTTAACCTGATCAAACTTGGTGTTTTTGTTTTGTTGATTGCTTTAGCCGGCGGCGTTTTATTTACCTATAGAAAAAGTCAGAAAAACAATCTTCCAATCTGGGATAAAACTTCTAAATCACTTTTAATTAACTTATTTATTCCGCTGTTTGCAGGAGGTTTATTCATCATTGCTTTATTGATTAACCATGCGAATACTTATACCATTATTGCGCCGAGCTGTTTAATTTTTTATGGCCTAGCGCTGATTAACGCCAGTAAATATACTTATAGCGACATTCGCTACCTGGGGCTTTGCGAAGTAATACTTGGATTGATATGCATGTTTTACGTGGGTTATGGCTTAATTTTTTGGGCTTTTGGCTTTGGTGTATTGCACATTGTTTATGGTCTTTTAATGTATTTTAAATATGAGAGAGGTCAGTAAGGATGAAAAACCCGATAGCAGATTTAAATAAAATATTCGACAGCCGGATCAGGTTGGGCGTTATGTCTATCCTGGTGGTAAACGATGAAATTGGTTTTAACGACCTGAAACAAATGCTCGAATTAACTGATGGCAATTTGGCTTCACATCTGAACACATTAGAGCAGGCCGAGTTTATTAAAGTACACAAAGGTTTTATTGGTAGAAAAACCAGTACCACCTACTCTATTACGGCGTTGGGCAAACAAGCCTTTAAAGCACATTTAGATGCACTTGAAAAAATGATTAGAAAGCTATAAACTATTTTTTTTGAGCATACACTTTGAAATACAAAGCACTTTTAAAAATGAAAAAACAAGAAATAAAAAGACCTGAACTCATTGAAACTGGCAAATGGATGGCCGTGTGTTCTGCCTCGATTGGCACCATCATACTTTTGGCATACTTTGCGCTAAAAGTTAACGAACTTATGTTCATCGGACTGTTCTACATTTATTTTGCAACCGTAATAAATGGTGTATTTTTCCTCGTCCTCCTCCTCGAATGCTTCAGGCAACAAAACCATTGGCGAAAAATTGCGACTATAATGCTCTTCATGCTTCTAAACATTCCCCTAAGCATATTTTATTGCTTTTTAGCCCTAAACTAATCATCAAAACTTTTAAAAAATGAAAAATAAGTCCAACCTCATGTTACTGTCTGTCCTATTGGGCGGCCTGCTGTTTACTTTTCTCTTTTGGGAAGAAAGACTTGCGCTCAATCTGCTTATTTACAGCATATACCTGTTGGTAAGCACCTTTATTAATCCGGATGTGGTCAAAAGCACCAAACTAAAAATTTACGGCCTGGCACATTTGCTGGCAGCAGTACTGGTAGTCATTAACAATTCCGATTTATCTGTGGCAACTTATTACATCAGCTTACTATTATTTATTGGTTTTGGTCATCATCAACAAATCAGGACCATTTTTACTGCTTTTTTAGCGGCCATTTTACAGATGCTAACAGCGCCGTTTAATGCGATAAAACACCTCAGCCAAATCAGTATTGGCAATGTGAGCCTTAAGCCCGTTTTTACTTTGATTAAATATATTTTAATACCCATCATCATTGTAATCATATTTTCATTCCTTTATGCAGCTGCAAGTGATGTTTTTGCACATTATGCAGAGGCAATCTTAACGAGCATTGGCAACTTTTTAGATAATGTATTTCACTTCTTTTTTAAAGACTTGAATTTTGATCGCATCATACATTTTTGCTTTGGATTGGCTTTAACTGCAGGTTTACTGCTTACATTTTTTGATAAAAGCCTCGAAAAAGCTGAGTTGAAATGTAAAGAGCAACTGATACGGATGAGAAGAAGCTTAAGTCAGAAAACGATATGGTACAATGTGGTAGAAACATTTACCGGCAACTTGCTGACCCGAAAAATGGCACTAAAAACGGAGTATATCGTGGGTATCATTTCGTTCGCCGCACTTAACCTTTTATTGCTAATGTTAAATACCATTGATATTACCACACTTTGGTTTGGCTACGAACCTTCAGGCAATTTTTCGGGAGAACTACACCAGGGCACAAATTCATTGATTTTCAGTATTGTAATGGCCATGGCTGTAATCCTCTATTATTTTAGGGGAAACTTAAACTTTTATCATAAAAGTAAAACCTTAAGGTTATTGGCCTATACCTGGATGGTTCAGAATTTTATCCTCATCATCTCAGTATTTATCCGTGATGGTTATTATATCGAATTTCATGGCTTAACGCATAAAAGAATCGGTGTTTTGGTATTTGCCACTCTTTGTATCATTGGTTTGGCAACCGTTTATTTTAAAGTGGCCAGACAGAAAACCATATTCTACCTTTTCAAGGTGAATGGAAATATCTGGTTTGCTCTATTATTGACTTTTACGCTCATTAACTGGGATGTCTTAATCGTGAAATATAACCTGAATCATGTTGATGCTGTCTCTATCGATCCTTATTATTTAACCTCTCTGTCAGAAAAAACACTCCCTATTCTTGATAAAAACCGGGCAAAGATCCATCCTTCGAAAAATAACGACTCGGAAATTGCTAAAGTAGACCAGCCGGAAGAAGCATTGATGAGAAAATTAGATCAACGGATTGGCTACTTTAAAGAGCGTTATAGTCAGCAAAGCTGGTTATCATGGAATTTACAGGATTGGAATACGGCAGAATATTTTGGCCTGAATAAATAAAAACCAAATGAATAGACGATATAAAATAATAGCAATGGCGTCAGCATTAATTGCACTAGCGTGGTTCGTTTTGAACCATACTGTTCACAAAATTTTCAACCTACATATCGACTAAAATATAAGTTAATTAGCTAATTCATGAAAACACAAACCTCAGCATATTGGACCAATTACTTCTCAAACAACAGCAAAATTAATAGGATCGATTGGACACTTAAACCGGAAATTTCTGATTTAGAAAAACAAAACATACTAAAGTCTCTGCAAGCCTGGCAGCTTGGGGAAACGTCGGAAGGCAAACATTTAATCCATGCATCAAAAAAATACGCGGCGGCAATAAATGATTACGAATACCTAACCGCGGTAAAACTGTTTATAAAGGAAGAGCAAAAACATGGAAATAACTTAGGTATATACCTTGATTTAATTGAAGAAAAAAGAATTAAAAAAAATTGGGGAGACACATTATTCCGGAAAATAAGATACTTCAACACCAACATGGAGCTTTGGACAATCGCAGTAATTACCGTAGAAAGCGCCGCACAAATATTTTACCAGGCACTAAAAGATGCCACAAATTGCACATTGCTCAAACAAATCTGTACTGATATACTAATTGATGAGGCTGCTCACATTACTTTTCAAAGAGAACGTTTGTATATCATTTTTAATCAGAAGAATGCTTTCATGAAATGGATTGCTTATCATGCCTATTCGTGCTTCTTCATCTGTACAAGTTTAGTGGTTTGGCAGGCACATAAAACATTATTTAAAGCAGGTAAGCTTAACTTTTATCGCTATTTAAACAAGATGAAATATAAATTAAGTAAGGTTGCAGGTAGCGCTGTACTTAATGAAAAAGAAAAGCAACAGACACTTTCATTTAAAGAATTAAATCAAAATCTTTTATAATTAACCTTTCTCCTTTGCTAAACTTTCGTTGGATTTGGTTTTCCCGGTGCAATTTAGCACCGGGAAGCAAAGGTTTAATTTCAACTATTTAAATCATATATTATAATTATAAAAATCATGAAAAATCAAGAAACACTTAGCTTAGGCAAACTAAGAATGATCATCATTTTAAGCGTAACGACATTCATATTGGCCATTCCACTGGTGGCTATGCAATTTACAAATGAAGTGGATTGGACACTATCCGATTTTGTAACCGCAGGAGTTTTATTGCTCAGCACGGGTTTGGCCATCGAACTGGTGATTAGAAACTTAAAAACCGGCGCGTTAAGAACAATAGTTCTTGTTGTCATTTTGCTTGTGCTATTTCTCATCTGGGCAGAACTGGCGGTTGGTATATTCGGAACACCGTTTGCGGGAAACTAAGATTGTGACGTAACCATCGCTTTATCATTCTGCAAGGTTATATGCCTTGAGAGACAAAATTCACAACAACTTTATTTTTGTTTAAATTACACTCACAAAATTAACGACATGAAAAAAGTAATCACAGCAACATTATTAGGCCTAATCATACTTGCTTCAGCCTGTACCGAAGACAGCAAAACTATCTCTACACATGAAACCACTAACACACAAACCAAGAGTCAGCCCAAAATCCAATATGGTTCTCCTATCATTATCAATAAAACAGATATCCTTCTATACCCACTAAAATTAAATGATAATGATGACAACGAAAGCTATAAAAGGGAAGTGAGTACAAATCATTGGAACCTCATCTTTTACAACATTATTTCAGGTAAAAGTGAATTGCTAACAAAAGAAAAGATCATCATTAACCATTTTAGCATTGGCAATTCAGAAAATAGTCCAAATAGTAAAAACACTCTATCTGATCAGTTTATTTATTACAATATTACTGATTCAGACTATGATGGAGATAAAAAATTAACACCTAAAGATCCAAAAAAACTTTACCTCTCTAACCTGCAAGGAAAGTATTTTACAAGAATATCTCCAAACAATTATGACCTGAGCAGCTGGAAGATTGATGACAAACATGATTTAATATTAATGGATCTAATCAAAGATTCGAATGGTGATAAAGAATTTAACGACAAAGATGAAGTTGAATATTTTGTTTACAACTTAAAAACCGGAGTTTTAAAAGCTGTTTTTGACCAAAAAATTAAAGCTGAAATTAAAAATTTGGCTAAAAAAGTGTTGTAGAACACCTAGAAACCATGCTAGATTTTAAAAATTCAAGATAGTAAGGAGGTTCAAACAAAATAGTCACTGTCCTTACTTCATGCTTTTTCCCGATTAACATAAAACGTTCATTTTCTGAAAAAATCGGCAATTGCTATTTGTTTAAAGGGTTTGAAATTGTAGCTTTGGGCAAATTTTGTAGCAAATGAATATTCACGAATACCAGGGTAAACAAATATTAAAAAGTTTCGGTGTTAACGTTCAAGAAGGAATAGTTGCCGATACTCCTGAGCAAGCTGTTGAGGCTGCTAAGCAACTTAAAATAGATTACAATTCTGACTGGGTTGTAATTAAAGCGCAAATCCATGCTGGTGGTCGCGGTAAAGGTGGTGGTGTTAAATTAGCCAAAAACCTTGAAGAAGTTAAACAACGTGCAACCGATATTATTGGTATGCAACTAGTTACTCCTCAAACCGGCCCAGAAGGTAAATTAGTGAGTAAAATTTTAGTGGCTCAGGATGTTTATTATCCAGGTGCTTCTGAAACCAAAGAGTTCTATATTTCTGTTTTGTTAGATCGTGCAAAAGGTCGCAATATCATCATGTACAGTACCGAAGGTGGTATGGATATCGAAGAAGTTGCCGAACATACGCCACACTTAATTTTCAAAGAAGAAATTGATCCTAAAGTTGGCTTACAAGGTTTCCAGGCCCGTAAAATAGCTTTCAACTTAGGTGTTAGCGGAGCCGCACATAAAGAAATGGTTAAATTTGTAACTGCTTTATACAAAGCTTACGAAGCCACCGATTCTTCAATGTTCGAAATCAACCCGGTATTAAAAACTTCTGATGACAAAGTAATTGCTGTTGATGCTAAAGTTAATTTAGATGAAAACGCATTATTCCGTCACCCTGATTACGCAGCAATGCGCGATGTAACAGAAGAAGATCCAATGGAAGTTGAAGCAAGTGCTAGTAACTTAAACTTCGTTAACCTTGATGGTAACGTAGGTTGTATGGTTAACGGTGCTGGTTTGGCAATGGCAACCATGGATATTATTAAATTGGCTGGTGGTGAACCTGCTAACTTTCTAGACGTTGGTGGAACTGCAAATGCGCAAACAGTTAAAGCAGCTTTCAACATTATTTTGAAAGATCCAAACGTTAAAGCAATTTTGATCAACATTTTCGGTGGTATCGTTCGTTGCGACCGTGTTGCTCAAGGCGTAATTGATGCCTATAAAGAAATTGGTAATATCCCTGTGCCAATTATCTGCCGTTTACAAGGTACAAATGCTGAAGAAGCTAAAAAATTAATCGATGAGTCTGGCTTACAGGTTTACTCAGCAATCGCTTTAAAAGAAGCTGCTGATTTAGTAACTAAAGTATTGGCTGAACAAGCGTAATAAGCTTAAAGCAAAAAGACTAAAGCATTAATCATATCGTATAAACCTTTCAGTGAAAACTGGAAGGTTTTTTTATTCCCCTCTTTTAGAGGGGTGTCCGCAGGACGGGGTGTTCCTTAAACTATCATTGTCAGAAAGCCCGATAGATCTAAATCTAATAGCAATTTGACCTAAATGTACTAAGGTGCCTTAGGTGGTCATTTTTTCTGAGAATTTAAGGTTCAGTGCTGATGGCAGACGACAGTCCTGCTATCTCTTTAAGTCCTCGCTGCGCTGTGGGCTTTCTGCTCTATCAGGTTTAATAAGAAAGGTTTGTGGTCCTTGGTCTGATCAAACCTCGCAGGTTTTAAAAACCTGCGAGGTTTACTCTCCTCTAAATTCAAGGATATCGCCAGGTTGGCAATCTAAAACTGCACAGATAGACTCCAAAGTCTCTAAACGGATTGCTTTTGCCTTACCGGTTTTTAATATCGATAAATTAGACATCGTAATCCCTACCCGTTCACTTAATTCGGTTAACGACATTTTACGCCTGGCCAACATTACATCTAAATTTATAATTATAGGCATGGGCTTATATTGTTAAATCGTTTTCTTGTTGCAACTCAATTCCTTTTCTAAATACAAATGCTATTGTTAAAAGAGTTAAACCAAAAATCAATAGCCAAATCTGAAAATCAACATTTTCAATTATCTTAAATACTACATCCTGGCGATTATTTAATTGATTTGCATAAACCATAGCATTGTAAATAAACAGCAGAAATGGAATCATAGTGCAATACCATCCCATACGCGTAAGCCGTCCTGTATTTTCGGTACTAAAAACACTGCCCATCTCTATCGAATTAATAAAACGATAGAGATAAACCAATACCCTTGAGCTAAAGAACATAATGATCAATATAAATAACCCCTGTACTATACCCAATACACCGCCTTTGCCTCCGTCTGTATATCCTTCTTCAAAGCTCTTGGATGCATCTTTAAGCGAAAACAGTATTACGATTAAAAGTGTTGCCAAATAACCCATTTTAATTAACCTAATTTGATTCTGAGTTTTCATAATTATATCGTTAAATCGTTTTCTTGTTGAATTTCTATTCCTCTGTTTACAACCTGTACGATTATAAAAAGCACAACAGCCATAAAGAACCACACATCAGCACCATCCATATTTAACGATTGGAGATTAGCGGCCATCCCCCCTTTTTCTGTGAACCAAACGGTAAATTTATAGCCCAAATGAGCAAATAAACCTATCCCAAGAGCTAAAAAAACCTGTATCAGAATAAAATGCCTCAATTCTATACTGAATGGTTGAGAAATACTGAGTTTTTTATCGGCAAACAATTTCACAATTAGATAGAACATGATTGCTTTTAGCACAGCAACAATAATCATAACGAGTGTAATGACCAGAAAACACCCTTGATCAAATTTGTATACACCTGACAGATAATCTGCTCCATCCCAAAAATTCCACACACCCTCTGGGTTTATAAACGTTGTAATAATTGTATTAACAAGTACCCCGCCTGCTTCGACACACAAGCCTATAAAAATTATCCAGGAAAGTATCTGTAATACTTTCAAAATCTGGTTGGTTGTTATTTTAATTTCCATAATACATATCAGTTTAAAATGTAATGCCTGAGATTTTAATTTACTGTTTAAATATTTAAGCCGCTTTATTATTTTGATTTTTATACATACAACCTGACAAAAACTACATGATCAAAAACACCTAATAATATTGGCTTTTGTTATTTGCTTTAAATAGTTGAAAAATTAAGAAACGTCATATTTATTTAATTATTTATCATACAAACATAAAAAATTATTTATTACAAATCAAAATATATTTATTGAATTACAATAAATAATGATCGAAATACAACTATAACACGATATATTGATCAAAACATGTCAAAAACTTTATTGGAATGATTTTTGTTGTAAGTAAAAGTGTAAAAAACATGTGCAAACGGTAACATTTTCAGCATTTTATCCTTTCGGATTGCCGTACAATTTCGTAACTTTGCACACTTCAATAATTAAAGAGCACACAAAACGTATAAATGAGACAACTCAAGATAACGCAATCCATAACCAACCGTGAAAGTCAGTCGTTAGATAAATACCTACACGAAATTGGTAAAGTAGATTTAATAACAGCAGAAGAGGAAGTAATTTTAGCAAGGAAAATCCGTGAGGGCGATCAGGCCGCATTAGAGCGCTTAACTAAAACCAACTTACGTTTCGTTGTGTCTGTTGCAAAACAATATCAAAATCAAGGTTTAACTTTAGGAGATTTAATTAACGAAGGTAACCTGGGTTTAATTAAAGCGGCAAAACGTTTTGATGAAACTAAAGGTTTCAAGTTCATTTCTTATGCAGTTTGGTGGATCCGTCAATCTATTTTGCAGGCAATTGCCGAGCAAAGCCGTATTGTGCGTTTGCCTTTAAACCAGGTAGGTTCGTTAAGTAAAATCAGCAAGGCGTTTTCTAAACTGGAGCAGGAATACGAACGTGAGCCTTCTCCGGAAGAATTAGCAGATATTTTAGAGACAACTGTAGATAAAATCTCAGATACTTTAAGTAACTCTGGTCGTCACGTATCTATGGATGCTCCTTTTGTACAAGGTGAAGAAAATACATTATTGGATGTATTGGAAAACCATGAGCCAAATACAGATAGTTCATTGATCAATGAATCTTTATCAGAAGAGATTAAACGTTCTTTATCTACCTTAACTGAGAGAGAAAGAGAAATTATCGTTTTATTCTTCGGCTTAGGTTCTAACCACCCACTTTCGTTAGAGGAAATTGGTGAGAAATTTAATTTAACACGCGAGCGCGTTCGTCAGATTAAAGATAAAGCATTACAACGCTTACGTCATACTTCAAGAAGCAAGATCTTAAAATCTTATTTAGGATAAGAGATTAGATTTATACAGTATTAAAAGATCAGCTAAGGCTGGTCTTTTTTTGTTAATAGATTTCTCCGCTACGGTCGAAATGACGATTACCCCCTACCGATCTTTTTTATTTACAGACAACTAAGTTTATCGTTATGATTTTATATCTTTAAATTATGTCGATTGGTTTACTCAAAAAATCCTTAACTGTATACAAGCCCATTTTTTTATGGAATGTACTGGTTAGCTTACTCACATCGGTATTTTTCATTTTAAATGGCTTTAAGGAGCCAGGGATTTACAGCTTTGCCCTATTCATCAAATTTATTGGCTGGTTATTTTCAATAGCCATCTACTTTATGTTTTATAAATCTACTGCATATTATTTCAAAAATCAGGGCATAGGATTCAGAAAAATCATGACAAACCTGGTTTTATATGATTTAATAGTTTTTATCGGAATTTTAATTGTATCATCAACATGCAGGGACTTTCTATCGACAGTGTTAACCAATCTTTTGCAGACCGCGAAGTATTAAGCAGTGTTTACTTAAACTGTAAAATTGGCGAAGTAGTCGGTTTATTGGGCAGGAATGGATCAGGTAAATCAACCTTATTAAAAATCATTTTTGGAAGCGTCAAAGCGAACTTCAAGTACCTTAATATAAACAACAAAGTATACCAAAAAGGTTACCTATCTAAAAACCTGTCCTATCTGCCTCAAGATAACTTTATCCCAGGCAAGATTTCTATTTTGCAAGCCATTAATACTTTTTGCAAACACGGACAGGCAGAATTAAAGCAAATTGAATTTGTTGCCAGTAATTTAGATGCCAGATTTTACGATCTATCTGGCGGAGAACGAAGGTTTATGGAAGGTTTACTAATGATTTATAGTGATGCCGAATATATACTTCTTGATGAACCATTTTCACAATTATCTCCGGTATGGATTGAAGAGTTAAAGAAACACATCAATAGCACAAAAGCATATAAGGGCTTTATTATTACTGATCATTACTATAAGTCTATTCTGGATATTTCTGATAGAATTGTACTGTTGCACAACAAATGTAATTACAACATCGATAATGAAGATGATCTGGTGAAGCATGGCTACTTGCCAGGTTTTAAAACTCAAATATAGGCCAATTACCACCAAGACACTAAACACACTAAGAAAGTCTTGGCGAGCTTTGAGTCTTTGTGGTCAGCTTAATTACACGCTAAAACAATAAGTGTTTAACCGTTAATCCATTATTAATTAGCTGTTTTAATGAATCGATGCCAATGCGCAAGTGCGTTTCTACATATTTTTCGGTCACAGTGCTATCACTTTCTGCCGTTTTAACTCCCTCAGGAATCATAGGTTGATCGGAAACCAAAAGCAATGCACCAGCCGGGATTTTATTCGCAAAGGCCGTGGTAAAAATCGTTGCCGTTTCCATATCTACAGCCATCGCCCTTAAAGTTTTCAAGTATTTCTTAAACTCTTTGTCGTGCTCCCAAACCCTGCGGTTTGTAGTGTAACAGGTTCCTGTCCAATAATCTCTACCATGATCGCGTATGGTAGTAGAAATCGCTTTCTGCAGCGCAAAGGCTGGCAAAGCAGGCACTTCTGCCGGCAGGTAATCATTTGAAGTACCTTCTCCCCTAATGGCCGCAATCGGCAAGATTAAATCGCCCAATTGGTTTTTCTTTTTCAAACCGCCACATTTACCCAAAAACAAAACTGCTTTAGGTTTAATGGCCGTTAATAGGTCCATCATGGTTGCAGCCAGGGGACTTCCCATACCAAAGTTGATAATTGTAATACCATTTGCGGTAACACTTTGCATAGGCTTATCTAAACCCATAATCGGCGCATTGTCGTTCCATTCAGAAAACATACTTACATATTTACTGAAATTAGTCAACAGGATATAATCGCCAAATTGATCTAAGGTCCTGCCAGTATAACGTGGCAACCAGTTTTTAACAATTTCATCTTTCGATTTTAATCCAGATTTAACAGGACTTTCTACTTCTTTTACTTTTTTAGATTTTTCTACAATTTCCTCGTTTTTTTTTACATCTTTTTCTTCGTTCATACTTTTTGGTTTAGAGCCAGGCGCATGGCGCATAGCGTTAACAATACTATATTACAAAAAATCCCTCCCGAATTACGGGAAGGATTTGATTTTTTTAAGCGGCCTGAAGCTTTTTAAAATCGGCCTTTTCAAATTTCTCTATCGCGTAATCGAGATTGATGTGCAACTCCTTGACATCCGTCTGCGTTGGTGTATCAAACATCGCATCCAACATAATCGCTTCGCAGATTGATCTTAAACCACGTGCTCCCAGTTTATATTCCATTGCTTTATCTACAATAAAATTTAAAACATCTTCATCAAAAGTAAGCTTCACGTCTTCGTAAGCAAAAAGCTTAACATATTGCTTAATTAATGAATTCTTAGGTGCGGTTAAAATGTTTCTTAAAGATTCTTTATCTAATGGATTTAAGTGAGAAAGAACTGGTATACGACCAATTAATTCAGGAATTAATCCAAAAGATTTTAAATCCTGAGGTGTAATATACTTATAAAGATTTTTAAGGTCTAAAACTGTCTCATCTTTCTTTACTTTATAACCTACAGCCTGTGTGCGTAAACGATTGGCAATTTTACGTTCGATACCATCAAATGCCCCACCACAGATAAATAGAATGTTATTCGTATTTACCGGGATCATTTTCTGATCTGGGTGTTTACGTCCGCCCTGAGGTGGAACGTTAACTACCGTACCTTCTAAAATCTTCAATAAGGCCTGCTGAACACCTTCACCTGATACATCACGGGTAATGGATGGATTGTCGCTTTTACGCGCTACCTTATCAACCTCATCAATGTAAACGATACCGCGTTCCGCAGCCGTCACATCATAATCAGCAGCCTGAAGCAAACGCGTTAAAATACTTTCAACATCTTCACCTACATAACCTGCTTCTGTTAAAACAGTTGCATCGCAGATACAGAAAGGCACATGCAAAATTTTAGCAATGGTTTTAGCCAAAAGCGTTTTACCTGTTCCGGTTTCGCCCACCAACATGATATTCGATTTTTCAATCTCAATCTCGTCTTTATCAATTTTTTGATTTAAACGCTTGTAATGGTTGTAAACGGCAACAGAAAGTACCTTTTTAGCATCATCCTGACCAATTACATATTGATCAAGGTGTTGTTTAATTTCAAGAGGCTTTAATAAGTTTATTGCCTCCTGAATATTTTTTGTCCCTTTGGTTCCTAATTCCTGTGCAAGCAACTGATTGGCCTGCGTAACACATTTATCACAGATAAATGCATCCATGCCTTCAATCAGCATTAAAGTTTCATGCTTGCCAGAATGGCAGAACGAGCAACGGGATTCTTTATTTTGTTTCGCCATCTTTCTTTGCGTTTCTCGATAATACTTCATCAACCATACCAAAACCTTTTGCCTCATCGGCAGTCATCCAGTAATCGCGATCTGAAGCTTTCTCTACCCAATCATAAGTTTGACCAGAGTGTTCTGAAATAATATCGTATAATTCTTTTTTTAATTTCAACATTTCTCTCAAGTTGATCTCCATATCAGATGCCACACCTTGTGCACCTCCTGAAGGCTGGTGGATCATTACTCTTGAGTGCGGCAATGCAGCACGTTTACCTTTTGCACCTGCCACCAATAAAACGGCTCCCATTGATGCTGCCATACCGGTACAGATGGTTGCTACATCAGGCTGGATATACTGCATGGTATCATAAATACCTAAACCTGCATAAACTGAACCACCTGGCGAGTTAATATAGATCTGAATGTCTCTATCAGCATCTGCAGATTGTAAAAACAACAACTGCGCCTGGATAATGTTGGCATTCTGATCGTAAATGGCATCACCTAAAAAGATAATGCGGTCCATCATTAATCTTGAGAAAACATCCATCTGTGCTACGTTCAGCTGGCGTTCTTCAATAATATATGGCGTCATGCTCTTAGGATCCAAATTAGCCTGAGCAATAAATTTATCTACGTGTAAACCGCCAATTCCCTGATGTTTAACGGCAAATTTCCTGAATTCTTGTGAATCTATGTTCATGATTATAGAGTTTGGCGTTTTGCGGTGAGCGTTAAACCCTCCAAAAACGCTGGTTACTTTAATAAATATTTTCTGAAGTTGGTTAATTTCCGTGCCAATTTATCTAATTCTTCCAGATAATCATTCAACTCTGTGTCAGAAATATATTTCCTCCGTTCTAAAACTACTAAAATATTTGCATTCTCAAACGTAGAACGATGTGCAATATTCAGATAATGAGCGAATTCCTTATTGGAAACCGAACCTGACCCCTCGGCGATATTATTGGATATGCTAAGAGCAGCCCCATTGAGCTGCTCTGCAAATCTATATTTTTTGTCAACTGACAATCGGTCAGCTATATCTAGTAATTTATCAGTTAACACAATTGATAACTGCCAAACTTCGAGCGATTGAAATTTAAATTGAGCCATACCTAAATATAGCAATAGCACAATCATTTCCAAAACGGCTTAAACACTATGCTAAACGCTTAGCGCCGCACGCCAACCGTTTTTACTTTTTCTCCACTAGCGCCAAAAACTTATCGTAATCAATATCTTTTTGCTCTAAAGTAACAACAGATTTGATTTGTTCGAAAGTTTTTAATGCTTTTACCTCTTCAAAAACACGGTTTGCATTTTCTTTTTCCTGTAAAAACTGAACAGCATACTGAGCCAGTTGATCTTCAGGAAGTGGGCTTGGGCTGTACATTCTGAACTGCGCATCTAATTTAGCTTTAGCCGCCTGAACTACATCCTCATATTTAATTTCAATGCTGTTATCTTTAATGATTTTGTTTTCGATTAAAGTCCATTTAAGGTTTTTAGCGAAATCATCATAACCTTCAGCTAATTCTTCGTCGGTTAATTTTTCGTTTGTAGCTTTTAACCAGCGACGTAAAAATTCATCAGGCAATTCGAAAGTGTGTTTAGTTAAAAGTGCTTCATAAATATCGTTCGATAATTTACGTTCAGCATCTTGTTTAAACATACCTTCTACTTCTTCAGTAATTTTAGCCCTGAAACCAGCTTCGTCAGTTACAGTACCTTCACCAAATAATTTATCAAAAAATTCCTGGTTTAAGTCCGACTCTTCTAAACGGTTAACATTTTTAACGTTAAGTTTAAAGTTTGCTTTTAAATCAGCAGCTTCTTCTTCTGAAATATTTAAAGCTTTTGCAATTACAGCAGCATCTTCAAATGCTTTTTGAATGTCGATGGTTACTTCATCATCTTTCTTTAAACCGACAAGCGATTTAAGGATTTTTTTATCTTTAATCTGATCTAAACGAACACTCGCAGTACTGGTAATACCACCTTCAACAACGGTACCATCTTCAGCTACCTGGGTTAATTCGGCGTAAAGTACATCATCATCAGCCGAAACCTCCGGATTAGTCATTTTACCATAACTACGGCGGATATTTTTGATACGGCTTTCTAAAGTTTCCTGATCCGCTTTAATTACGTATTCTGTAAATTTATCTTTAGATGAAAGGTTTACATCAAAAGCCGGCGCTAAACCTAACTCATAATCAAATTCGAAATCATCTGTATTGTCCCATTTAAATTCACGCTCATCGTCCATTTTAGGAAGTGGTTGACCTAAAATTTCTAATTTTTGCTCAGCGATATAGTTAGATAAGGTATCGTTTAACAAGTTGTTAACCTCTTCTACCAGGATACTTTTGCCATACATTTTTTTAATGTGAGCAGCAGGAACCATTCCTTTACGGAAACCAGGTAATTGTGCTTTTTTAGCTTGATCTTTAATGGCTTTCTCTACTTTTCCAGTGTAATCAGCAGGTGCAATCTTGATTTTTACAACAGCATTTAAGTTGCCGGTTTTTTCCTGTGTAATATTCATTTTTTCTGAGATATAGTGTGATGTACAGTTAGACGGGAGATATGAGATATGAGATTTGAGAAAAAACCATATATCGACATAACCGGCACGGCACATCAATTTTTATTAATCAATGTTTTTAAAAACAAAACCGTTCCGATGTTTAAATCGGAACGGCCTTTATCTTGTTGTGCGGAAGAAGGGACACGAACCCCCACGCCGTGAAGCGCCAGATCCTAAGTCTGGTGCGGCTACCAATTACGCCACTTCCGCAGTTAGGATGTTGTAAGGACTGCAAAGATAGAAACAAGATTGAATAATCAAAAGGCATCTGCAATATTTTATTGATTATTTCTTTCAAAAACCGCTAACTCTTTAATTTTTAAGGAGAAAAAATTGCTCAAAAGATTTGCTGGTTGCTTTTGTGATGATGTATGCAGACAAAAACCATAAATAATTTTTAAATTAAAGCAGGCCTATTGCTGAAATAAAATATTGGTTCATTTAAGTTTTTATTCTTTTTGGAAAGCAGATTCAATAGCGCTTAGGATGATACAGTCCCGCTGTACGCTTTATCCCGATGAAAAATCGGAACCGCTTCCCATCGGGTTTAAATGGCAGAGCCGGCAGAAAGATCGATGTTTGAACACCAAACGTTCCTACGGAACGAAAACGCCAAATTTGCAATTGGCTACCAAGGAGTCGTTCCTCTGGAACGGAAAGGAAATATTATTTAGCCTCCAGCATATAAAGGCAGGCGTAAACATCACTGACTAGTGATAAAAGGATGCACACAGATATAAAATCTGTGTTTATCTGTGTGCATCTGTGGTTAAAAATAGCTAAGGTAATACTGATTACAAAAATGATGGGCTGTGCCGTAAAAAAAACCGCTCTGATTTTTAAATCGGAACGGTTTATCTTTTTGTGCGGAAGAAGGGACTCGAACCCCCACGCCGTGAAGCGCCAGATCCTAAGTCTGGTGCGGCTACCAATTACGCCACTTCCGCAGTTAGGATGTTTTAAGGATTGCAAAGATAGAAACTAAATTGAATAATCAAATTTTTATAATGACTTAGAAAATTTGATTAGTGATGGCCTGTGAAACACAGAGCATGGAGTAAACTCAACCCGCTATCCCTCTTGCATTTCCATCTTACCTAAAATTTCACTAGCGTAACATCAATCAGTTCCGGTCCACCGTCAACAGGATAACCAGCAACCTTTTTTCCTTTAATCGTAACCTTTTTATCTAAATAAGTATCAAGATTGATCGAACCACTTTTTAAAGCATAGGTTTTATTATCGGCTTTTAATAAATGTGTACCATATTGAAAGGTGCTCACCCCAAGTTTTTCAATAATTCCGCTTGCAGTAACAGAACCTGTGTGGTTTCCTTCTTTCATAGCACTACAACCAGATATTGCGGCAACAAATAGGGATAATACTAATATTCTTTTCATGATTTTTTAAATAGGTTGATTTAATTTTATACTACAATTTACAAAATTAAAACGGGATGATTAATAAAGTTGTTTTTGGAATTCGAAAAAATACTGAACGGCTTTAACCAACCTGCTTCCATACCAGCTGAACATCTCGCCATCAACCAACATAATTTTGGCATTAGGAATTGTCTCCCTGATTTCTTCTATATGTTTTTCTCTAAATGGATAAGGCTCTGATGAGAGTAAAATAAGTTCACAATTTGTGGTTTTAAGTTTCTCCAACGTTACTGCAGGATAACGTTCTTCTTTAATTACATTCGTCATACCGTTAATCAGCAGAATATCATCAATAAATGTATTTTTTCCTGCGGCCATGTACGGCTTACGCCAGATGAGATAGGCTACCTTTTTATCAATATGCTTTTGTAGGGCAAGTGTTTTTAAATCATTAAAACCTGCCGATATTAAATGATTGAGGTAACTCGCTTCCGGTTGCCGGTCTACCAGCTCCCCTATCTGTGCAATGGTTTTCATGGCATCATCCAAAGTAAATATATCACTCATCCATACAGGAAAATATTCGGCTAATTCTTCAATATCGCTCTGCGTATTTTCTTCCTTATTACCGATAATGAGATCGGGTTGCAAATCTTTAATCAAATCGATATTCAGCTTTTTTGTACCGCCCACCTTGGTACGTTCTGCAAATTTTTCTATCGGATGGATACAAAACTTGGTCAATCCGATAATTTCCTGGTCCAATCCTAAATCAAATAATAATTCTGTTTGTGAGGGTACCAAAGAGATAATCCGTTTAGGTGGGAAATTAATAGAAATTTCCCTGCCCATTTGATCGGTAAAAGATTTTTGCATGAAGCAAAGTTAATTTAACCACAGATAAAAAGGGTAAACACAGATAGAAATTATTAAATTCTAAAGCTGTATTTACCCTTAATATTTTAATGTTGACCTAACTTAATACGGCTAAGTCTTCCTTCACCACACCATCGGCAATGTGCAAAATCCTGTTTCCGTATTGTGCATTTTTCTCCGAATGCGTGACCTGGATAATGGTAATCCCATCTTCCTGATTTAACTTTTTAAACAGCGTCATAATTTCTTCTGCCTGTGCAGATTGCAAGTTGCCGGTTGGTTCATCTGCCAAAATAATTGACGGTTGAGCAGCTAGTGCCCTTGCAATGCCAACCAATTGCTGTTGTCCGCCAGAAAGCTGGTTAGGAAACAGATCTTTTTTGGCCACGATATTAAAACGGTCTAAAAGATCTGCAATCCTACTGGCACGTTCAGAACTACCAATTTTTTTGTACAATAAAGGGGCTTCAATGTTTTCGTACACCGTCATCTCGTCAATTAAATGGTAAGCCTGAAATACAAAACCGATGTGATTGCGGTAAAGTTCAATGCGTTTACGTTCGTTAAGTGAAGTTACATCTTCTCCCAAAAATTCGTAAGTACCGTAGGTCGGTTCTTCGAGCATACCAATGATGTTGAGCAGTGTAGATTTCCCGGCACCTGATGGCCCCATAATGGAAACAAATTCTCCCTGTTTAATGGTTGTGGTTACCAAACGGAGTACATAATTTTTAACACCTTTGCTCGCGTAGTATTTTTCGATGTTGGTTAATTGTATCATATTTTTAAGGTTGAGGGTCGAAAGGTTAAGGGTTGGAAGGTTTGGGCGCTTTAGCCTTCTACCTTAAAACCCTCGGCCTTCCCACCTTTATTCGTATTTTAAAGCATCAACTGCATTTGTTTTTGCGGCACGATAGGTTTGCCAGGTAATTGTTAAAATTGAAATTAACAGTGTAAGTGTTGCTGTTGCCATAAACACCCACAAATTTAAGCTTGTTCTGAGTTCGAAATGCATTAACCAGTTATTCATAATATAATAGGCAACTGGCAGTGCAATTACGATTGCAATAAATATTAATTTTAAAAAACTTAAAGAAAGTAAAGTCATCAACTCTGTAATTGAAGCGCCTAAGATTTTACGGATACTTACTTCTTTTATTCTTTGCGCTGTACTAAAAGATGAAAGGCCGAACAAACCTAAACAAGATATGAAAATGGCCAAGCATCCAAAAAGATTTGCCAAAGTGCCCAAAATCTTTTCATTTTTTAGTTTAATTTCGTTTAAACCATCGATAAATTTAATTTCGACAGGAAAATTTGGGTTTAATTCTTTTACCAGCTTATTAATAATGCTAGTGCTTTCACTTAAACTTTTATCGGGATTTAGGCGCATGGTAATTACATCACTGATATCTGCATAAGCAATAACCATAGGTGCGGCAACTTTACTCGGGTCACCCCAAACAATATCATCAAAAACCCCTACCACATTTCTTTTTGTTCCCTGGTATACAATGCTGGTACCAACCGGACTTTTCAGGTGCATTACTTCAACCGCTTTTTTGCTCAAAAGTATTGCCGCTGTATCTGAAGCAAATTTCCGATCAAAATCCCTTCCTGCCAACAACCTGATATTTACCGTTTTAGTAAAATCATGAGTGGTGTAGATCTGGTCAAAATCGATCATTTTATCACTTTCGGACATCCCAACCCAGCCCAGACCTCTTACACTACTGTTTTTGTTAGAAATACTGCCAGATGATTGTGTTACGCCTACAACAGCGCCACTGGATAGTAATCTTGTTTTTAACAGGTTGAATTTTTCATAAAGCAATCCTTCGTGAGCTACTTCCAGCAGTCCATTTGATCTGTAACCTAAAGGCATGTTTTTAATAAACTGGATTTGTTTATAAATGGTTATGGTTGCCACAATTAATACCACTGAAAAGCCAAATTGTATGACAACCAAAACCTGCCTGAAAGTTAAGGCATATCCTTTTTTAAAATTTAAGGATTTTTTGAGTGATTGTATCACGTTAAAACCAGAAAGGTAAAATGAAGGATAGCTTCCTGATATGAAGCCGGTTATAACCAAAACACTAAAAATCAATATCCAATTGGTTGGATTGAGGTAATCAAACACAATTTCAATCCCTAATAACCGGTTAAACATTGGCAAACTGAATTCGAGTAGAATAATGCTTAACAGAATGCCTATTAGGGTTAAAATGAATGATTCCAACATAAACTGAAAAACCAGATTTGATCTGGATGCACCCATAGTTTTTTTGACGCCAATTTCTTTTGCCCTGCCTTGTGTGCTGGCGGTTGCCAAATTCATAAAATTAATACAGGCAATAAGTAGGATACCTATCGATAAACCAACAAACAGTTGCAACTGCTTAATATTGCCCCCAATGCTTTTACCATTTAAAAATGTTCCATATAAGTGTAATTTTGTTAAAGGATAAATAAATACATCTTCTTTGGCAGCAGCAAAGTGTTTGCCTACAAATCCCTTTAACTTTATATTAAAGGCTTCTATATCTGTATTTTCATTTAATTTTATTAAAGTGTAATAATCATGGCTACCCCAATTTGGTTTTTTTGGCCACTGGTTTAAATTTTCATATAAAGTAAATGTGGTTAACGATTCGAAACCATAGGTAATATTGGTAGGAAGGTCTTTTATTACACCTGTAACTTTTAAGTCAACCTGATTTTCAAATCGTACTTTTTGATTAAGCACATCTGTTGTACCGAATATCCGTTTTGCTGCTGTTTCAGTTAAAACAATAGAATTGGGATCATTTAATGCCTTTGTAGGATTTCCACTGATAAAATGATAATCAAATAATTTTAAAAAATCGGGATCGACGTACCTGCTATCTAATTTTAAGCTTTCTTGTCCATTGGCCACCAATCTTTTATAAACATCGGTAATTCTGGCACCGTATAATACCTCAGGAAATTCTTCTTTAAGTGCAGCCAACATCACATTCTGCGATTGGCTTATTGTTCTGATCACCTCTCCTTTCTGGTCATTTAAATTAATCATCGCCTGATAAATATCTGGTGAGTTTTTAAATTGCCGGTCATAACCCCACTCATAACCGGCATATAATAACAGTAGTAAGCAAGAGGTTAAACCAATAGCCAAACCACCAATGTTTATGGCTGCATAAACTTTGTTTCTAAATAGACTACGTAGTGCGATTTTTAAGTTGAGTTTGAACATAAGGTAAAAGGTTTAGCGTAGAGCGTATGGCGGTTAGCGGGGACTTATCGCATAACGCCAGGCGCCATATGCGAATCTCTATTCATATTTCAGTGCATTAATTGTATTGGTGACAGCCGCTTTATAAGATCGGACGCTTACTGTTATCAGTGTTATCGCCATTGATATTACCATTGCCAAAGCAAATGGCCAGACGCTGATATCAACCCGATAGACAAAGCCAGAAAGCCATTTTGAAACGAATAAATATGCAAGTGGCCATGCCGCAAGATTTGCGATAAAAACCATAATCAGGAATGAACCGTTCAGCATTTTGACCAATTCGATGGTTGATGCGCCTAATACTTTTCTAATGGCAACTTCTTTGGTTCGTTGTGTAGCGACAAAAGAAATTAATCCAAATAAACCAATGAAGGAAATGAAGATAATCACGCCCGCGAAAACCTTAAATAATGTTCCCATGATTTGCTCACTTTCATAATAGCTATTTATGCTTTCATTTACAAAACCAGAATCGAAAATCCCATTGGGAAAACTTTCTTTCCAAACCGCTTCAATTTCTTTCATTGAAGAAACCAATTTTTCAGCATCCATTTTTATCGCAACATTCCAATATTGATCATTACCAGGAAAAATTGCTAATCCGGAAATACGCTCTTTTAAAGACTGGTCGTTAAAATCTTTCACCACACCAGATATTGGAACGGTGTTTCCACTCGCGCGAATCACTTTTCCAATCGCATCCTGCGGATTAAGGATGTGCATCTTCTTCAAAAAAGTTTCGTTTACTACACAAGCATTCGCCGTATCACTCTTACGAAAGATTTTTCCAGCTATCAATTTCAAATCAAAAACTTTGAAGAAATTTTCATCGGCACGCATGTTTCTCAATTCAAAATCCTCATTTTTTATTCCGTTATAGGTAAAATCACTGGAATTAATATTGCTTGATAATGGGGCCGACTGACAAAAACTCATTTCTTTTACCCCTGGAATCCTAAGTACTCTTTCTTTAAAAGTGTTGTATTTGATTTTGCTTAAACTATCAGTCGGTATGCCAACCATCGTTACAGCGTTCGGATTAAATCCTAAGGATTTTTCCTGAACATATTGCATTTGCCTAATGATTACTAAAGTTCCGATAATCAATATAACAGTTATTGAAAACTGAACCACAACCAGAATTTTCCGGAGACTTAAACCTCCGTTATTGAGCGAAATTTTGTTTTTGATGGCAAGCGCAGGATTAAACTTCGAAATAATTATTGCGGGATAAAAACCTGCCAGAAAACTCACAAACGCAACAAGAATGGCCATAAAAATAAATATAACCGGATGAGCGAACAGGCTGAATTCGATCCTGCCTTTAAACAAATTCTGCATCGGCGGAATAGCCAGTTCAGTGATAACACAGGCGATGAGCAAGGCAACCAGACTCACGGCGAAAGTTTCTGTCAGGAACTGGCTTACAAGTTGTTTTCTTTTACTGCCCATCACCTTGCGAACGCCAACTTCTTTTGAGCGGTTAACTGATTGTGCCGTGGTTAAATTAATGAAATTTATACAGGCTGTGATGATGAGAAATAAGCCAATTACAGCAAGTCCATAGAGTTCACTTTTATTAATCGATGAATCGGCGAAGTTGTCGTACTTCTCACTAAAATGTATGTCTCTTAACGGCTGGAGCTTATTTGTTTGATTACCCGTTATTTTCTGAATCGGATAATATTTTTGATTAAACCTAGTTAATGATGCCTGAACATCTTCCGCTGTTAGCCCATCTTTTAATAATACATAACTTGAAGTGCTTGAATTTACAGAGTCCCAGTTCTCGTTAAATCTGCCGGCATAGGTTTCGTAGCTAATTACAACACCAAGCGGAAAACTACTGTTTTGTGGCTGGTCTTCAATTATTCCGGCAACCAGTAAATTGGTTTTATCTCCTACAGTTATGGTTTTCCCAATAGCACTTTTTACGCTACCAAAAAATTTAATCGCGTATTTTTCTGATAAAACAGCTGAATTTGGTTTTGACAATGCCAATTCCGGAGCACTATAAATCCATTTTATATCACTAAAAACATCAAAAAAATCAGGCTGGGTATAATAAACAGCTTCTCGTGACTTAAGTTTCTCTTTACCAGCTGCATCTTTTACGCTGATAACACCCCCCCTTTTTAAAATGGTTCCAACTTTTTCAAATCCTGCGATCTCATTTCTGGCGGCGGCAGAAAAAGGTATTGGAACACCTGCGGAAAAGTCATCATATGAATTGTATTTCCAGTTGGTAACAACTCTGAAGATCCTGTTCTCATTTTTAAATCCTTCATCAAAACTCATTTGATAACGGATAAAAATAAAGATCAAAATACAACTGGCCATCCCGATAGATAAGCCTAGAACATTAATAAATGTATAACCTTTGTTTTTCCAGAGGTTTCGCCAGGCGATTTTGAGGTTAAGTTTAAACATAAGGTAAAAGGTTTAAGGTGTAGGGTTTAAGGTTTGGGCGCTTTAACCTTACGCCTTTTACCTTAAAGCTTACACCATTATTCATATTTAAGTGCATCAACAGGGTTTGCTTTAACCGCTTTTTTCGCCTGAATGCTTACGGTTATTACAGCTAATAAAATGGTAATTGTTGCACTACTAATAAAGGGTAGCACAGGTAAATCAATCCGGTAGGCAAAAGTTTCGAGCCATTTTTTAGTAAGAATATAAGCTACCGGCCAGGAAATTATGTTAGCTACGAGTACCATGATAAAAAATGAACTATTAATTAATTTGAAGATTTGAAGATCACTTGCACCCAAAATTTTGCGCACAGCGATCTCTTTGATGCGTCCGTTGGTGATGTATTTTGCAAAGGCAAACAAACCTAAAATAGCAATGAAGATGGTGAGCAATGCCGCTGCGAAAAACACGGATTGTAACTGCTCCTGTTTTTTAAAAAGTTTACCGTAAAGTTCATCTAAAAATTCATATCGAAAGTCTTCGCCGTCCTGAGGATTTATTTGTGGCCATTGTGCTTTCAAAGCAGCCAAAGCATCAGCCATTTTATTCTCCTCAATTTTAACCATAATTTGCGTTTTTGAATTTCCGCAAGGATTTTTAATTGCATAAATAGTAGGCTGAACAGCACTTTCAAATCCTTGTGCTTTAAAATCTTTTGCTACCCCTACAATCTTATAATCTATATTACAGCCTCTTATTGTTTGTCCGACTGGATTTTTAATTCCATATTTCGCAACAGCACTTTCATTTATCACAACAGAATTCGTAGTATCGGTACTGAATGACTTTGAGAAAAACCGCCCCTCTTTTAATTTAATATCAAGTGTTTCAAAGTAATCAAAATCCACATCGACAAAATCAATGCTTTTCTGCACACCATTTACGGTATAACCGTTACCTCCATTTTCGCTACCATCAGGAACACCAGTAGCTACAGTTACTGATTTTATTCCCTGGATTTTTAAGATTTTATCTCTAACCGGAGCAAATTTTTCAGGTTTATGGAAAAGACTTATGTTTTTAATGTAAACAACCTGATTTGCTGTAAAACCCAGATCCTGAGTCCGCATATATTTCAATTGTGCGTTGATGATGAACAAACCGATTATAAAAATCACCGCAATGCTGAACTGAAAAATCAATAGGCCATTCCGCAGCCATGAGCTTTGTTTACTGGTAGAAAAATTACCTTTTAGTACTAAAGCAGGTTTGAAACCGGACAATACTAAGGCTGGATAAGTGCCTGCGACAAATGTAATCAGGCATAAAATTAAAGGCAATTGCCAGAATAGGTTATTTTCAATATTCCAGATGGATAAATTAACCTGAAAAAGGTTGTTGAAATATGGCAGGGCTAATTCTGCTGTTGTTAAGGCAAGAATTGTAGCGACAAAACATTGAATAAATATTTCGGTAAGAAATTGTGTGGTAAGCTGGAAACGATAAGCACCCATTACTTTTTTTACGCCAACTTCTTTAGCCCTTTTTGTAGCCTGAGCAATGTTTAGATTGGTGAAATTGATACAGGCAATAACCAGGATCAGAATTCCAAGTACAAAAAGGGCGATTAGTATTTTATAAGGCGCATCATTACCAGCCTTTGGCCTGAGGTGCAAATTTGCAAGCGGGTCTAAAAATGTTGAAACACCCTTTATTTCTTCTATTGTTTTTTGGTCAGTTTCGCCTTTTAATAATTCTTTTCGGTATAAGTCTGTAATTTTTTGTTCCAGGTTTGAAACGTCTGTTCCGGGTTTTACCTGAATATAGGTCGTGTAATTGTTATATCCATAATTCTCTCCCTGTCCTATTTCATTACCGATTGAAATGCCGTCGAAAGTAATATTTGAATGTAAATTATTTTTAATTGAACCATTAATTTTACTGGTAATGCCCGAATTGCTTGCTCCCATTCCTACCATTTCAGGCTTGTTATCTGTTTTATCTGGAAAAAGCACTTTCATGTTTTCCTCACTCAGATAAGAAAGTCTGTCAGCCTCACCTGCAGGTTTTTCTAATCCACCTGTAGGTTTCAAATCGAGAATTTTAGCTGCATTGAAATCAGCTTGCATAAAGTTTTTGGCAAACAATGTATTTTTGCCATTCTTCATGGTGAATTCGAAAAAACCGCGTTTGGTAATCCCGGCATTTTCGACTTCAGGGAAGTTCTGTTTAATGGCTTTGGCTAATGGCGGCGAAGTGTAGTTCGTTTTAAAATCAGGATAAATCCGTCCAACTACATAAATATTGTTGTAATTTGGATTGGTTTTATCGAAGCTGGTTTCGTAAGTAAAATAAAGCACAACTAAAATAAAAGCAGCCAAAGCAATGGCTAAACCACCAACATTAATTGAAGTAATACCTCTATTTCTCCAAAGGTTTCGCAATGCGATTTTTAAGTTAAGTCTAAACATATTTTTGAGGTTTGGCGTAGCGTTTGGCGGTCAGTGTAGATTTATCGCTTAACACCAAACGCCTCACGCAGGTCTTATTCATATTTAAGTGCATCAACACCATTTGCTTTGGCCACTTTAAAGGTTTGCAGGCTTACTGTTAAAATGGCAATAATTACCGAGGTTAAAAGGGCAAGCAAAAAAGGCCATGGATTAATCGTAATTTTATAATCATATTTTTCCAGCCATTTGGCAACAAGAATGTAGGCTACCGGGATAGCGATCACATTGGAAATGATTACCAGTTTCATAAAATCTTTGTTCAAAAGGACCAGGATATCAGAAAGATTGGCGCCCAATACTTTACGGATACTGATTTCTTTACTGCGCTGCTCGGCGGTGTATAGCGCTAAACCCAATAAACCTAAGCAGGAGATAAAAATGGCAAATCCTCCAAAAATGTTCGAAAGGACACTAAGTAACCTTTCGCTCCTAAGTTTTTCGGCCATGCTCTGGCTAACCATTTTCACCTCTATAGGGTAAGCTGGGTTTAAATTCTGACTTATCGATTTAATTTTTCCGATAGAAGTTGAAAGCGATTGTTTCGGATTGAGCTTAAGTAGCAAAACCCGACTCGTTTTAACATTGTAATAATAAACTGTTGGCTCTATTTTAGAAGCAAGCGATTCGTTAGAATAATCCTGCACCACTCCTACCACTTTAAGCGGTGGGTTATCGCCCCAATGGATAACGGTACCCACAGGATTTTTTAATCCCATTATTTTAACAGCACTTTGATTGAGGAGTAGTGATGTAGCCGTATCAGCTGAAAATTTAGAATCAAAATCTCTCCCTGCAAGAATCTTTACACCAGTTGTTTTGGCAAAATCGAAACCTGTACTTCTATAATTAATAATCGAGACATCATTTTTGGGTTTGCCTGGCCATTGAATATTGCCCGTAATTGAACCGCTACTGGTAAAAGAGTTGGCATATTCGGTTGCAGCAACAATGGCTCCTTCCCTTTCCAGTTCGTTTTTAAAGGTTTTGAGTTTTTCGGGTTTTGTCCATTCCCCTTCCAGGTCGATCTGTGCCAATGCCGTTTCATCAAAACCCAAAGGTTTATTTTTAAGGTGCTGGATCTGGCTGTAAATTACAATTGCCGAAATAATCATGCAGATGGAAAGACTAAACTGTACCACCACCAGGATTTTACGGATGGATAATGAACCTGTTGAGCCTTTAAATCCCTTAAGTACTTTTACAGGGATAAAAGAGGAAAGGTAAAATGCAGGATAACTGCCGGCAAGCAGCCCCGTAATCAAAATCATAGCAAGCAATACCGCCCAAAAGCCGGTTGCGCCATAATTAATTTTGATTGAAATATCGAGCAGATTGTTAAAATAAGGTAATGAAACCTCGAGTAGCGTGAAAGCGATCAACATGGCTAAAAACGATAACAAGAATGATTCTACCATAAACTGGCCCATAATGGTGCTACGGGTAGATCCTAAAGCTTTTCGCACCCCTACTTCTCTCGCTCGTTTCTCCGACTTAGCAGTTGAAAGATTCATGTAATTGATGCAGGCGATAAATAATACACAAATGGCCAGAAAAACAAATAATCGCAACTGGTCAATTTTACCTCCCACCGATTTCCCATTATCAAAATCATCGTATAAATGAAATTTGCTTAAAGGAAAAAGAAAAGGTTCGTATGTCATTTCTTTTAAATCGGGTTCTTTGTTTACGATGAAGTGTTTTAATGCTGCGTTTGTTGCTTCTAACGAAGCGTTATCTTTAAGCTGAAATAAGGTTAAACAGGTAATGGCACCCCATGCATTTTCTTTTTGCGAAGGATTTTCCTGTTCAAAAAAAGCCCATGGTTGCAACACATCGTATTGCATACTCTGGTTTTTGGGAAGGTCTTCTATAACGGCTGTCACTTTTAAACTGATCCTGTTATCATATTTGATGCTTTGTCCGATCGGGTTCTCCCCGCCAAATAGTTTTTTAGCAGTGGATTGGCTGATCAATACATTATTCGGTTCGTTTAAAGCCGTATTTGGATCTCCATAGATGAATTTGTGATCGAGGATCTTTAAAAAATCGGGATCAACATTCATCCCCGAAAATTTAAAATTATGTTGATTACGGCTGAACAACTTCTCTCCGTTATTCATCGACATGCGGGCTGCACTTTTAATGCCAGGCAGTTCTGAAGCGCCGGCTTTGGCTAGTTTATTCGGAACAGCCATAGTAGTAGCCAGTTTGCCGTTAAACTTTAAATTTAATGCAGCAATATATACCTTATCAGCATTTTTATATTGCTTATCGAAACTCCATTCGTAGTTAACGTACAGAAGTAACATCAAACAACAGGCCATGCCAATAGCTAAGCCACCTACATTGATCAATGTAAAGCCTTTGTTTTTCCAAAGGTTACGCAAGGCTATTTTAAAGTTGAGTCTAAACATATTTTTGAGGTTTAGCGTAAAGCGTTTGGGGATTAGCGGTAAATCCACGCTGATCGCCAAACGCTAAGCGCATGGTTTATTCGTATTTAAGTGCATTGACAGGGTTTGCTCTTGCAGTTTTATAAGCCTGAAAACTTACGGTAATCAATGCCATTAGTAA